>ERZ795043.399-NODE-399-length-39553-cov-7.497215_pt1 | contig 39553 bp, 23 predicted proteins | sample MGYA00375127_ERZ795043 | MGnify/ENA primary metagenome ERZ795043 (study PRJEB30172, sample SAMN05518447) | compost metagenome | isolation source: Feedstock adapted compost from Newby Island compost facility, Milpitas, CA | place: USA:Newby Island compost facility... | reverse complement strand
AATCTCGCAGGTTTCCGCACGCAGAGCGGCGGCCAGGGCCACTGCTGTGGTGTCGCTCCCGCCGCGTCCCAGGGTCGTGATATCCGCCGTATCGGTGACCCCCTGGAAGCCTGCCGCGATCACGATGTACCCATCATCCAGTGCCTGCCGGATGCGATCTGTCTGGATAGAGCGGATGCGGGCTTTGGTGTGCGTGCTGTCGGTGCGGATTCCCAACTGTGCCCCCGTAAAGCTGATGGCGCGATGCCCCAACCGGTGGATTGCCATCGCCATGAGTGCCACGCTCACCTGCTCGCCGGTGGAAAGGAGCATGTCCATTTCCCGGGCCGGGGGATCAGGATCGATCTGCTTCGCCAGTTCAATGAGGTGATCGGTGGTATGTCCCATGGCGCTCACCACCGTCACCACTTGGTAGCCCTGCTTCTGCGCCCGAATTGCCTTGCGGGCAGCCGCCAGGATTTTTTCAGCGTCCGCAACACTTGTCCCACCAAACTTTTGCACCAGAATGGCCATCGTCAGTTACCCTCGGTTTTGAAAACTTGTGTTTTCCTCCCGACGATCTTCCTTGTGCTCGCGTGTCGTGCGGTTGAAAGAAGCTTAACCCTGCCACAGTGTTCTCAAGCCACGTGATAGTCCCACGTCCGCAAATCCCTCACACGGCAAACCGCCTTAGTGGTTCTCTCCGTGGAGAAAATAGCCCATCACCCTCCAGCCTTCTTCGAAGATCAGCCCGGATTGCGCGGCCGCTTTCTCGTGATAGCCGGAAGCGTTACCCGGCTTGATGCCCGTGCCGGCCATGGCGAACGGTACATATCCATGACTGTGGGTCTTGATGCGGATAGGGGTGGGATGATCGGGGGAAACCATGATGCGGTATTCTCCATGCAGACGAAGGGCCTCCCACACCGGACCCACAATTTTTTCGTCAACATTTTCTATGGCGCGAATCTTCTCCTCGATGCTGCCTTCATGGCTGGCCTCATCCGGGGCCTCGATGTGAACACACACGAGGTCGTAATCGGCAAGGGCGGCCACGGCGTAGCGCCCCTTGGCGGCGTAATCAGTGTCGATATAACCGGTGGCACCGGGCACATCGATTCGCGGCCAGCCGAACAGCGCCGCCAGTCCCCGCAGCAAGTCCACGGCGGTGATCATGGCTCCCTTCACGCCATAACGCTCTTCGAATCGGGGAAGTTGCGGGGCCCCACCGAGTCCCCACAGCCAGATGTTCGTGGCGGGTAGCTTGCCCGCCTTTTTTCGTGCCTGATTGACGGGATGGTCCGCGAGAACGGCTTCGCTTTCGGCCATAAGTCGGGCCAGCAGATCACTTCCCGGACCACGAGGGTAAGCATCCAGGACGCTTTGATCGGTCAGGTCGTGCGGTGGCACTGTAAAGGTATCGCGGGAAAACGGGGCGGGTTGATTCCCTCCGCGATAAATGAGCAGGTTGCGATAGCTCACCCCCGCGTAAAACTGCAACTGCTCAGACCCCAGCTTTTCCTGAAGCGCCGCCATCAACTGCCGGGCTTCCTCGGTGGAGATGTGACCAGCCGTAAAGTCCCGCATCACCTGGTCGATGATTGTCACCAGGTTGCAGCGGATGGCCCAGTCGTGAGGGCCCAGCTCGATCCCCTGAGCCGCCGCTTCCAATGGAGCCCGCCCGGTGTAGTAGGTCTGTGGATCGTAGCCCAGCAGACTGAGATTGGCCACGTCGGAGCCAGCGGGCAGCGTCTCGGGCACATGATTGGCCAGCCCCACCACACCCTGTCGCGCAATGGCGTCCATCGCGGGAGTCCGGGCAGCCTCCAGGGGAGTTTTTCCGCCCAGCGCCTCCTGCGGTTCGTCAGCACACCCGTCCGGAATGATGATCGCGTATTTCATGGGAATTGTACTGGAAGATCTGTTGCCCGCGGGATGGTGACCTCAATGTCCTTCCGTTTTAATCCGTTTGACGCTAAGCCGAGCATGCCTCTTCTCGGTGGCCGTGCGAGAGCGGTAGACCCTCCACGCAGCACGCATTAATCGCGGACACGCATCCACACGCTGCCGGGACGGACCACGGGAAGTTGATCGATCTGTTCCATGGCGCGCCGCATGGGGCCTTCGGCCGCCGCATGGGTCATGATCACCAGGGGAACAATTCCTTCCGCCTCTTCTTCGGTCTCATGCTGGATGACAGAAGCAATCGAGATTTGGTTCCGTCCTAAAATGCCGGCAATCTCGGCCAGTACTCCCGGCCGGTCCTGTACGTTGAACCGCAAATAGAACCGGCTTCTGCTTTCGTCGGGATTGCGGAGCCGGACTTTCGGCCCATCATTGGACCAAAGCCGCAGGGTGCGGAAGGTGATCGCCGCGCGACCTACCGCCGTGTCGATGACGTCGGCCACGACCGCCGAGGCCGTCGGCATCTGCCCAGCTCCCAAACCGTGGAAAAACACCCGTCCCACGGCATCCCCCACAATGCGGATCGCATTATACGCCCCGCGAACCTCGCCCAGCGGTGTGCCCTTTTTCACCAGCGTCGGCGAGACGTGGAGTTCCAGCTCTCCATCAACCCGTTCCGCAACCGCCAGCAGTTTGATATGGTATCCCAGTTCTGTGGCGTAGCGCATGTCGTCGGCCTGGACGGTGTCGATTCCCACCCGCGGAATTTCCTTCCAGTTGACCTCCGCTCCGAAAGCGAGTTGGGCGAGGATGGCCAGCTTTTGGGCCGCATCGGCACCACTCACATCCATAGCGGGATTGGCCTCTGCATATCCGAGCCGCTGCGCTTCGGCCAGCGCTGCCGCGTATTCCTGGCCCTGCTCCTCCATCTGAGTGAGAATGTAGTTGCTGGTCCCGTTGAGAATCGCATGGATGGACAGAATCTCGTTGGCGGTCAGGCTCTCCCCAATCGCTGCGATGATCGGTATGCCCCCCGCGACCGATGCCTCAAAGGCAATCGATCGGCCCAACCGTCGGGCGGCTTCGAAAAGCTCCGGACCGTGTTCCGCAAGAAGCGCCTTGTTGGCAGTCACCACGTCTTTTCCGTGTTCCAGTAGCGAGAGGACGATGGAGCGGGCGGGCTCCAACCCGCCGATCAGTTCCACCGCGATGGAAATCGAGGGATCCTTGATGACGCTGTCAATATCATCTGTGAGTAACTGCCGTGGCACACTAACGTTGCGCGGACGAACGAGGTCCTTATCGACGATCCGCACAAGCTCGACGGGCCGCCCCGCCCGCCGCGCAATCCGGTCACCATGCTCCAGGAGGAGCTTGGCCACGCCGGAACCGATCGTTCCAAACCCAATGATGGCAACTTTCACTGGAGTCATGGATATTAAAAGCCTGTCCGCTGGACGACACCCCGGGCATGTTCAAAACCGCCTCCCCTAGTCGCACTCCGCGTTCGGATAAAGCACGATCCCGCCCGTCAGAGTGTAAACCCTTATCCTAAATCAGCCAGCCTGAAAGGTAAAGCACAGCGGGCGCCGGTGAGGACCCTTCCAGAACCAGTCAGATCCCGATCAAGACGATTTCCGTGTTTCGTTTACCGCGTGTCGATACGGGGCAGCAAACCCTGGTAGGGGCGATTCATGAATCGCCCCTCCAAGACGTCAACAATCGCCAAATCGATCAAATCCCCGTCGCAAAACTTCATTATTTGCCCATGCTGCGCATGGACGATAGCTCAATGCCCAGATCTCGGTAGGGTCAATTCATGAATGGCCCCTTCCAGGGCCCCGCTTTCGCGGCCGCGGCAAAACACCGCAAACGCCGAGGTGGTGAAGGCTAAAGCCTTCATCAAAAAGCGGCGATGAATCGCCACACTCCATGGAGTGCGGGGCTTTAGCCCCGCTTTCCGCGCGGGACTTCAGTCCCCGGTGAACGCCAATGGACGATCGAACGTTGGGCGGCGGACGTGACAGGCACGTCCCTCCGACAAGCGGACCTGACACGCAGGTCCCTCCGAAAGGTCGGAGGGGCACGCTTGTCGTGCCCGGTGAGGAGGGCTGGGTGATCCATCGGTATTCAGCGGACCCGACAAGCAGGTCCCCCCAATATGCGGACCTGACGAGCACGTCCCTCCGACGTTGTAGGGTCAATTCGTGAATTGCCCCCTATCAGGGGCCCACCGAGAGTCCTTTCCAGCAACAGAAGACACGTGGTGTGCACTCAACGTCCTGGGCGCTTGAGTTGCCTGTCCGGCGATGGTATTCTGGGCAAGGGAGGTGTGCCCGCCTTCCTGCGCTTCCGCGGAGTGCGACCTACCGGGCCTAAGACTGCCCATAATCGCGGTGTGCCTTTGCTTCGAGGAGACCGACCATGAGGAAGAACCCGTATGTCGCTGTTTGGCCGGTGGTATTAATTGCACTGTTCGGCTTGCGATCGGCGGCTGTTAGAGCAGCAGAGGAAGAAGGCTTCAAGCCGCTGTTTGACGGTAAGACCCTTGCCGGTTGGGAGGGGGATCCCCGGTTCTGGTCGGTTCAGGACGGCGTGATCGTGGGGAGTACCGACGAAACGCGAACTTCCCACAACACCTTCCTCTGTACGACAAAGACGTACAAAAACTTCATTCTCAAATTGGAATTCCGCCTGCGGAACCACAATTCCGGCGTGCAAATTCGCAGCAAACGTCTGGACGATTTCATCGTCGCCGGTTATCAGGCGGACATCGCCGAAAAGCGCTACATGGGGATCCTCTATGAGGAGCGGGGGCGGGGCATCCTCGCCGATGTGAATCCCGAGGAAGTGGCAAAACACGTCAAGCCCGGCGACTGGAATGAATACACCATCACCTGTGACGGTCCGCGGATTCGGTTAGAGTTGAACGGCTTCACCACGGTGGATTACGAGGAGAAGAGTCCCGAAGGCGCCAAAGAAGGTATCATCGCTCTCCAGTTACACGCCGGGCCGCCAATGAAAGTGGAGTTCCGCAACATCCGCATCAAAGAGCTTCCGTAGCCTGCGCGATGTGGGCGGAACGGATTTCGCAGCCTCACCAATGACCACGAACGAGCCGCCGTTCGATCCCTACCGCAAATGGTTGGGCATCCCGCCGGAAGAACAGCCGCCGAACTATTATCGGCTGCTGGGGATTCCGCTGTTTGAAGGCGATCCCGACGTGATCATCAATGCCGCCGACCGCCAGATCGGTCATGTCCGGCGTTTCCAAGCGGGAAAATACGCCGACGCGTGCCAGCGAATTCTCAATGAGCTGGCCGCTGCCCGGGTGTGTCTGCTCGATCCGGTCCGCAAACGAGAGTACGACCAACGGTTGTTTTTCGAATTGCAACGGCGTGGCGTGCCGTTACCGCTTCCGGTGGCGCAGCCGCTTCCTCAGGAGCCCTCATTTGCGGGGCCGGGAGCCGAGAATCTGATCACTTCTTTTTCTTCTCCAGAGATGCCCGCGTCGCAACCAGCGGTGGGCATTCCTGCAGAGCGTGTCCCGGTTACCGTCCTCTTGAGACGCCGTCGCCGGGACATCTGGAAAGACCCCGCGGTGGCATTGGGGCTGGGAGTCCTCTTTCTGCTGGTCTGCGTGCTGGCCATTCTGGTGATTTTTCGGAAAGAATTGCTCGGCATGTGAGCTTCCCCTTGAGTGTAGAATAGATGGCAGATGACGGCGCGGATTGGTGAGTCTTTGCCGCACGAAAGGGCGTGACCTGTGGCCCGATTCCCTTCACCTTCGCGAGACCTTTCCGGGCAAACTGTTGGAGACTTCCGGGTTCTGCGGCGCCTCGGTGTGGGCGCAATGGCGGATGTCTATCTGGCCGAGCAAATTTCCCTCCGTCGGCAGGTGGCGCTGAAGGTTCTTCGGCCGGAACTGGCCAGCGATTCCACCTATCTGGAGCGATTTCGTCGGGAAGCTCAGGCGGCCGCGAAACTCGTCCACGCCAATATTGTGCAAATCTTTGAAGTCGGCTCAGAAGACGATATCCACTATATCGCGATGGAGTATGTGCCAGGGGTTAACCTCCGGCAATGGCTCCAGAAGAATGGTCCCGCCGACTTGCGAACAGCGCTCATCATCATGCGGCAGGTGGCGGCGGCCCTCGCCAAAGCAGCCGAAGAAGGGATCGTCCATCGGGACATCAAACCGGAAAACATCCTTATCACCCGCAATCTCGAGGTCAAGGTTGCAGACTTTGGACTCGCCCGAGTCAGACCGACAGAGCAGGGCCTGGAGCTCACTCGGGTGGGGATGACGATGGGCACGCCCCTGTACATGAGCCCGGAACAGATCCAGGGCAAGCCGCTGGATATTCGCAGTGACATCTATTCTTTCGGTGTGACGTGCTATCAACTGCTCACCGGCGAGCCCCCATTCAAGGGCGATAACGCCATGGTGGTGGGGGTGATGCACCTCACCAGAGAACCCGAGCCGCTGGAAAACAAGCGGCCGGATCTTCCCCGGGCGCTCTGTCAGGTGATTCATCGGATGCTGGCCAAGGAACCGGAGAAGCGGTTTGCCTCTCCCAAGGCGCTCCTTGCGGAGCTTCGCAAAATGTACGCCGAATACGTTGGCGAAAGCTGGCCAGAGGAACTTCCCGATCTCGAAACGGGAGAGTGGTCGGTTGCCCTGAGCACGCCTGCCATTCGCCAGTTGGAAGAGGCGATGAAGGCAGCGCCTCCGCCCGCCAGAAACGGAAGGTGGATTTGGGCTGCGGCGCTGGCAGGACTCTGGGCCCTTGCAATGGGGGTGGGGCTCTTGGTCGGTTATTACCGCATCCACGAGCCGCCTCTTCTCGCGGAAACCACAAGCCCACCACGCCTGAATGTTCCCAAATATGACACAATTTTCGGGCAGTGGCTGCACGCCAGCCAGTTGGGGACGGAAGACGCGTGGCGTGCCGTCATCGAGTATTTCCCCGACAAGGTTTACTGGACGTCGCGGGCTAAAATGCGACTGGCCCAAATTTACCTTCGGGAAGATCGCCTGGAGGAAGCCCTTCGCCTCTTTCAGGAACTCGCCGCAATGGGGGATTCTGAACCGGAACTTCGGGCCTTCGGCCTGGCCGGGATAGCAGGGGTCTATGTCTTGCAAAAGCGCTACAGAGAAGCCGCCGACGCCCTCAATCAGCTTTGGCCGATGCGTGATCATTTGCGCGATCCGCTCATGCGACGATTGGTGGACTACGCGATCACCACGACGCGGGAAAAGCTGGGTCCCATTACGGCGCAGGAATGGGATTCGTGGCTGAAGAGTCTTCAGAACGGCAGCGAAAACGCAGAAAACCGACCGTGAAAGCGCAAAAATAACCCGGCGGTCACTCCGCCGGGGATTGTAGTCGCCCATTTGAGCGGGGATCACTCTGACCGCTTGATGCCGATCGACTCCGTCACATCGTGAATGATGTCGCGAAGTTCTCGCAGCGACACGTCTTCTAAGCGCTTGCCGCTCTGCTCGAGACGTTCGTTGACCTTGATGGCCGTCTCCTGCATCACCGCGTGGGTGTCTTTACTCCCACCCCAGAGGACGAAATTCTTCCCCCGCGTGATCCGGGTCTGGCCATCGTCATTGTCGAGACCAATCCCCAACAGACCGGCGATCTTTTTCTTGTCCTGATTGTGATGGGCTTCGTCGGCCACTGTGCACCCCCGGGAGGTTTTGCCTCAGGTCTTTCGGAAAAACGCTTTCAATACGTTGGCAGCAGCTTGACGGGTATCCTGGGGCTTGGGCTTCTGGAATTTACCTGAATCCCCTTGTTTCTTCGGAACGTCGCCGCTCTGACCTTGATTCTCTTCGTTGAAGAGACTAGCCAGGGCCTGGCGAGTTTCCTCATCGATGGGCTTTTCCGGGCTGTGGTGCGGGGCCGGCGTGGGTTCTGCCGTATCCTTGGGCTGGTCGATCTGAATGGTTCGCGTTTCCGCGTGGGAAGCACCCTCGGTTGGAGCTTCCTCGTCGCTCAGCCATTGCTCGACATCGAACTCCGTCGAGCTGGCGGATGCCGCCCGCGCTGCTGCTTCCCGGACGGATTCTACTTTAGGCTTGACCTTGGCCCCCTCGCCCAGCCGCACGATGAATTCCAGCACGCCCACCAGGAGACGATCTCCGTCCCGGAGTTGCATCTCCGTCCGCACGCGCTGGCCGTTGACGTAGGTCCCGTTTTTGGAACCCAGATCTCGCACCGCCACATAGTCACCTTCAGTGATGATGACACAGTGATGGCGGCTGACCAGGTCGCTGGCCGGACGAAGCTGGCAATCCTCACCCCGACCGATGAAGAACTTAGGGCCGGTCACCCGAACGGATCTTCCGGCGTACTTGCCGTTTGCGACTTCTAATCTGACTTCCATCGCCACACGCCTATTTGAGAGACATTCGGCAGACAAGCTGCCAGGAACCGAAGCACTTCGGACCGTGATGAGCCAGATCGCTGCCCCGGAACGGATCAGGCTCCGGGTCCCCCCAACACCAATTTCCCAATCTCTCGCCTTTACCGGCTATCGCCCTGCACTTCCGAAGTTAACGGTCCCGTTTCACCTCTCGTCGGCGTCGGCCGGATCCCAAAGCTCCGTCTCTCCACAGACCTCCTGCTTCCCAGCCGAAACCTGCGTCGGCGAACAGTGAAAACGAGGTCAAAACTTCCATCCCTCTATCATGGTAACAAAACCGTCGGTGCAAGTCAAAGTCCCCGGGAGAGTTTCTTTGTCCTACGAGCGTGCATCGAGGCACCACACGCATAATGCGGAGTGCGGTTAATGTGGAGTTAATGTGGAGTGCGGCGATTCATCGCCGCTTTTCGGTGAAGGCTTTAGCCTTCACAACCTTGCCATGGGCCCGGATGGAACGACCATAACCGGTCGGGCGATTCATGAATCGGCCCGACCCGGATTCGACCGGTTCACTTGCGTTTGACGCCTGGTAGGGGCAATTCATGAATTGCCCCTACCCCATACGGAGGGACCCGCTTGTCGGGACGGTATTCGGAGGGACGTGCTTATCACGTCTGCATCCCCTTCGAGGGACCTGCTTGTCAGGTCCGCTTTCCTATCACGGATAATCCATTGCCGTTCTGCGGGCACGACAAGCGTGCCCCTCCGAACGATTTCTCGGAGGGCCCTGCCTGTCAGGTCCGATGAATACCGATTGATGATCCATCCCGCTTCACCGGGCACGACAAGCGTGCCCCTCCGATTTTTCGGAAAACCCTTTCTCGGCGGAACTGTTTCGGAGGGACCTGCTTGTCAGGTCCGCTTTCCTATCACGGATAATCCATTCCCGTTCTGCGGGCACGACAAGCGTGCCCCTCCGACCTTCGGAGGGCCCTGCTCGTCAGGGCCGCTTGTCCACCTTGGACGAACCACCCCAATTTGCTCGCGTTTCGGTCCGCCGTTTGAAGTTCGATCATCCATTACCTTTCGGCGGGGACTGAAGTCCTGCGCCGAAAGCGGGGCTAAAGCCTTGCCCTCCACATCTTGGCAACTTCGCCCACAGCCCATTTCTTGTCGGGACACTGTTTGTCCCCGCTGATCACCCGCCGCGTGAACCCGCGGCCATGGCGCTTTTGTGTAATGCAAATGAAGAGTGTGGGCAAATCTCAGGTGACTCGCATTGCGGTCGAGCGAGCTGCCGAACAAGCCAGTCGGCCGCGCGATCGACGGCTCCCTCCCAGCCAAGGGATCTTTTCAGTTCCCGCAGTACGGCGACAACTCTTTCTCTTTCTTCGGCGTCGGTCAGCCAGACGGCAAGCCGTCGGCAGATTTCCGCTGTTACATCACGCGCGGTAAGAAATTCGGGAAAAAGGGCGTCGGTAGGGGGTGGCGTGGTGGTATCCTCGGGGGCAATCTCGGCAGCCTGAGCACCTCCATGATAGAGAAGATTGACCAGCGTGATGTATTTCACGCGACGAACGAATCTCTCGATGCGAGCCGCCAGGCGACTGATCCGGTAGAGAATGACGGAGGGCTTTTCGTGATAGAGAAGCTCCAGGGAAACCGACCCGGAGACGGCCAGGCAGCACGTGGCCGACTGAATTAATTCCGGTGTTTTTCCGGCCAGCACGAGCGCAGGAACACCGAGTTGGTGCGCCCAGCCTTCCATGAGCTCGGCCTGGTGCGGTCGAAATGCTGCGACGCCCACCCGGAGGTTGGGAATTTGTTGCCGCAGACGGGCAGCCACTTCCAGCATGGATCGTCCGTTGGCGTGGACCTCCTGATCGCGGGAACCCGGCAGGATGGTGAGTAAAGGACGGGGATCAGCCGTTAGTTGTGTCACCAGTCCGGGATCGCGCACGGCAGTGGCGCACTCGTCGAAAAACGGATGTCCCACATAGGTTGCGGAGCAGCCGCGGGCAGCAAGCCAGTGTTGCTCAAAAGGCAACCAGCAGAGGGCATGGTCAACCCAGCGACGCATCTTCCGCACCCGCCAGCGCGCCCAGGCCCAAATTTGCGGCGGCCCGTAGAAAAAGACGGGAAGCCCCCGGCTTTTGGCGGCCCTGGCCAAATGCCAGTTGAATCCAGGATAGTCGATAAGCACGACCGCGTCCGGCCGATGGTGCTCCATTTCTGCAATGGCCTGGCGATAGAAGCGGTAAAAATGATGGAGCTGAACTATCGGGCGCAGGAATCCCATCACGGCATGGGAGGTCAGATCAGCGAGAAGGTGGCACCCGGCCTGGGCCATCCGTGCTCCGCCGAAGCCCACGAGAGTAATTTCAGAAAGTCTAAGGCGGAGCGCTGTGATGAGGGCCGCGCCGTGCTGGTCGCCGCTTGGTTCCCCCGCTGAGAAAAAAATTCTGTGCGTCATGGACGCCTCCTTGCCGCTTCATTTCCGATTTGGCCGCATTCTCACGCAGGGAGCAAATCCGTGGTGCGTCAAATCGGGCGGGGCCTAAATTTTCCCGCACATCGCCGAATGGGCGCATCACCTTTAACACCGGCACCGGTCGGCCCCACCAACCTGAGGCGTCACGCCGGAAACGCTGGCTGAATTGCGGGGTGCCGGAACCGGCTTCTGGACATGCGCGAACACCTCTCCCGCGTGATAACTGGACCGCACAAATGGACCGCTGTAAACCTCCTTGAAGCCGATGCGCCGTGCCATTTCCGCCAGGTGATCGAACTCCTCGGGATGGTAATATCGGACCACGGGCAGATTCTGAGGGGTGGGCTGGAGATACTGGCCTACAGTGAGGATATCCACCCCCACCGCTACCAGATCGGCGAAAGTGTCGAGAAGTTCCTGGTAGGTCTCTCCCAGGCCCACCATCAAGCCCGACTTGGTACACAGGCCGGGGAATTCCCGCTTGAGTCGCCGGAACATTTCGAGCGTCCAGCGGTAATTGGCCTTGCGTCCGCGAACCGTGGCGTAAAGCCGGGGGACGGTCTCGGTGTTGTGATTGTAAACATCCGGCCTGGCCGCCGCGACGGTTGCCACAGACTCCCACCGCCCGTGAAAGTCAGAGGGCAAAACTTCGATTGTCGCCTGGGTGACGGCACGCACGGCCTCGATCGTCCGCACAAAATGGGCGGCGCCACCATCCGGGAGATCATCCCGGGTGACGCAGGTGATGACGACATGTTTGAGTCCCAGAGTGGCAGCGGCCTGGGCGACGCGGTGGGGTTCTGTGGGATCAAGAGCCTGGGTCTTTCCTTTTTTCACCGCGCAGAACCCGCACCGCCGCGTGCAGACTTCGCCCATGATCATGAACGTCGCGGTGCGCCGGGCGTAGCACTCCATCCGATTGGGGCATTTGGCGTGCTCGCACACCGTGACCAGGCCCAGCGTTTCCACCAGTCGGGCGGTGAAATGATTGCCGTTGCCCTTGGGAACGTGACGCTTCAGCCAGCGAGGCAAACCGCGACGGCTGAGGTTTGCCGCCTCCTCGCAAGATTCACTGGTCACAATAGGGAGCTGAATGGATGTCACTGCGTGGATTGACTCCCGATCATTTTTTCAGCAGGTCGAGCAGACTCTGGCCGGGGCTACTTCCCAGACCACCCTTGAGCGGCTTGGGCGGCTTCTGCTTCTTGGGTGGCGGTGGCGGAGCGGCAGGTTCGGCGGTCTGCGTACTGGTCTCGGCGCTTTCCGGTTGTGGCGTGGGCTCCGGCTCTTTCATTTTCATCGCCGCCCGGATGGACAGGCTGATCTTTTTCTCCTGCGGATCAAAAGCCAGCACCACAACATCCACCTCGTCCCCCTCTTTGACCACGTCCCTTACCCGGGACACACGCTTGGTGGAAAGCTCCGAAATGTGCACGAGTCCTTCCACCCCCGGTTCCAGCTCCACAAAAGCGCCGAAATCCATAATCCGCGTGACGCGGCCTTTCCAGAGCGATTGCGGGACGTATTTCTTGTCCGCGTCCTCCCAAGGGTTGTAGAGCAGATCGCGGTAGCCCAGGCTGATCCGCTGGTTTTCGCGATCGACTTTGTCGATGCGGACCTTGATGGTCTGGCCTTCGCGGAGGACCTCACTGGGATGCTTGATCCGTCCCCAGGCGATCTGGCTGATGTGCAGCAACCCATCCACGCCCCCGAGATCGACAAAAGCCCCAAACTCCGTAAGTCGCCGCACGACACCGTCGCGGATCTGGCCTGGCGTCAGTGAATCCCACAATAGTCGCTGGGCTTGTTCCCGCTCCCGTTCCAGCACAGCGCGACGGCTGAGCACCAGATTTTTGCGTTGCGGGTCCGCTTCCAGTACCACGCAGGTAAACGACTGGCCAACATATTCTTCCGGCTTTTCCACGCGGAAGATGTCAATCTGGCTGATGGGAATGAATCCGCGAATGCGATTGACCTCGCATTCCAGTCCGCCCTGATTGACGCCCGTCACCCGCGCTTCCACGAGCATGCCCTCACTCAGGTCGGCCCAGTCGGCAACATCGGCCGCGGCAGCCGGCAGGACGAGTTCATAGACCCCCTCTTCGGGCACGAAGCGAACGACGCGGACTTCCACGGACTGCCCAACTTGAGGCGGTTCGCGGAACAACTTGAGCGGCACAATCCCCTGTTCGCGGAGGCCCAGCTCCACAAACACATTCTCGCCGCGCACGGCCAGCACTTTCCCCACGTGGCGGGACTCCGGCTCAAGCTGGCCCACCTTCACCTTGCTGGCGGTTTCGGTAATGAGCTGTTCCACCGCGACATCGCCGAGGGCTTCGGCAAATTCCTTTTCCAGATCAGGCGGCAATCCTGCCCGGCGGTTGAACAGGTCCTGGACTGCCTCCCGCGTGAGAATCTGCGCCGAGTCCCGCACTTGCTGCCGGAGTTGGTCGATCTCACTGGCGAGGATTTTTTCGGGACGCTCTTCTTCCACTTCATCCTCGGGGAAATCCGGCAGGGCTGAAAAGACGCGTGCTGGTCTCTCCTCGGTTGCGGGGAGCTTTCCGCCCGGGGACTGATCAGATGGCGTGAACGTCCCGGTCTTGGCATTGCCAGATGCGGCAACGTCCGCCTCTCGAGACGGCACGCCAAGGCCTTGCAGCGGCTCCGAGATCGCCGCGGCATCGCGGACGACATCGGCGTTAGCGACCGCATCGCCAGCCAGTACCTGTTCCTGGGCTGGTTGCGGGCTGCTTTCTGGTGAACTCTTCTCCCCGGCTGACGCACCTGCGGGTGGTCCCGTCAGACGGCCAGGGCGAGTGGATTCTGGGAGGGACGGTCGCGGCCGTGCCGGGGTCACGGGCTTGCCAGGCCGCGGACGATAGGCAGCCGGGTCCCGTTGCGAGCCAATGAGAATCCGCGGACGATTCGAAGACGCCGTGTTTTCCCCCGACGATGCACCGCTAGTGGTGGCCTGATCGGTAGCAGCCGTTTCCGTCGAGCTTTCGGACGGGGGCTGATTCCCCTGGTCACCACCTGGCGCGTCGTGTTTCCGTGAATCACCCAAACCGTCACCAGAATGGGGGAGAGGGTCGTGCGGATCGTAACTCATGGAAATTGCTCGGAACTGCCAGCGTCAAACAACACGCGTCCTACGCCGACCAAAGGCCGGTTTGTAACCTATGCTCTTATTGTACGGCTAAAAGAAAGCTCACTCCAGGTGTGATGTGGCGGAACGGCTTTCCCGACGCTGGAGCAGCCTGGATGCTGGGGCAGTCTCGCAAAAAACGCGGAGACACGGACGCCAAGTTGAGCGGACCAGGAAGAACAAACGAGGGTACGGTAGATCCCCCCTGAAGGGGCGGTCGCCATCTTGGTCGGCACGAGCGGCCCCAAACTTGAAAAAATCTTTGCGTCAGATTGTCTTTCTACAACAAAACTTGCGCCAGAAGGCGTTAAATTTTGCCAGGTTGAGCGTTTGCATCCCGCGAATTACAGCCCAAAATTGAGTAGGGACTGTGCCCCGGCCATCCTGTGCGCCGGAGCCGGTAGTCGTCCACGATGACGGTGTCCATTTCGTAGATGAGCATTAAGCAAGAGGGAATGAAGATCAGACTCCGAGGGGAGATCCCAGAGTCTTCCGATTTGTTCGCACGAGGTGAAAGAATGAATGCCGCGATTTATCTGACACGGCGTTTGGTTCCCGTGATCACGGCGGTGGGCCTTGCCTGGGCGGGATTTTCCGTAGGTTCCGGCCAGGTCGTTACAAGCTCGGCAGTCATTTCGCCCTGCGAGGGGACAAGCTACCGGCTCGTCTATCAGACCGTGTACGAGCCGGTCCAGGTCACTTCCTATCGCCTGGAATGCGAAACGCAGTATGAACAGCGTAAGGTGGTGACCTATAAACCGGTTTGGGAGACGGAATACCGCGAGCGGCGTTACACGGTCAGTCGGCCGGTGGCGGAAACCAGCGTTCGCGAGGAACGGGTCACGGTCTATAAGCCCGTATGGGAGACAGAGTATCGCGACGAGAGCTACAACGTCATCCGTTACGTGCAGGAGACGGCGGAGCGGGAAGAGCGGGTGAAGGTCCTCAAACCCGTTTGGGAAACCCAGGAAAGGGAAGAATGTTACACCGTGATGCAACCGGTCCGCCAGATCGTGTATCGCACCCAGTACCGCACGGTCACGGAGCCGGTGGTCACCTACAGGACGCAGTACGTGGACCAGGGGCAATATGTGGACCAGCTCGTCCTGAAACCGGGGTTGTTCGCGAATCGGTTGACCTGGCAGGCCGGTCAGCCAGTGGTGGACCCCGTGACCGGCGCTGTCACCTGGCAGCCCGGCGGACTGTACTGGGTGCCCAACAATCGCGGTCGGTACGAATTCCGCAAGGTATGGCAACCCAACATCGTGGCCCAGGTGGTCCCCGAGACGCAGTACGTGGCCAAGGTGGTGACGGAGCAGGTTCCGGTGGAAGTGGTGACTTATCAGCCTCAGGAAGTCCGGCGAAAGGTGCCCGTCCAGGTCTGCCGCATGGTTGAGGAAGAGCAGATCCGCAAGATTCCGATCACTGTGATGCGGCCGGTGGTGGAGCGGGTGGAAAAGAAAGTCCCCGTCCAGGTCTGTCGCATGGTGGCGGAGGAACAGGTTCGTCAGATCCCCGTCACCACGTACAAATGGGTGACGGAAGAACGTGTCGAACAGATACCGGTGCAGGTGTGTCGCATGGTCGCGGAAGAGCAAACGGTCACGGTTCCCCGCACGGTGCAGAAATATGTGCCGGTGACCTACACGTGCTACCGCCCGCGGACGGTCGTTTGCCGGGTGCCGGTGGATCCCTGCCTGGTCCCGGTGGATCTTTGCCCGGTGCCGAGCACAACAGTCGCGCCGAGCACGACCGTTCCCTCTCAGCCGACACCGGCGCCGAGTACTTCCGGCCAATCCCCAAGCCCGGCCGACCAGCAGCCGACGCTCCCTCGTGAGACGCAGCGTGCGCCGGAAAAGCCCGTTCCTGGCCCCGCTCCGCTGGAAAACGGAGGGGCGGGTTCGGGCACGCCGTCACAGCCGGGAAGCGGTGCCCCGCCTGCTGCACCGCCTCAGCCGCCGGCTCCTACCCCCTCAGCTAGCGGCAGCACGACGTGACACGGCCTCCCACACGTCGCTCACAGGTTCAAATAGGCCCGGTTTTCTACAGCGTCTTTCCCGACCGATCACAGCATAGCCTTTGCAAGGGCGCTTTCTAGGCGTACGGCTCAAGCAATTGCGCCTTGCCGGGCGCATGTCCCTCTTATCGCTTTGCAGCCCGTCGGATGAATCGGCAACGGAAGGAACAGCCAGCCCTAAGGACCATCTCAAGTGTCTCTGTGGCCAGAGTCCGAACGCTTGTAGTGTTCGATAACGGCGCACCCTTGAATTTTCATGAACGGCAGAATACTCTATAGGCGCACCGTTTCTAGACCGAGTTTGGGACTTTGAAGCATGGGGACACTCGCATGGAATGGGCAGGTCAGTGGCTTGTGGATCCGAGTCAATCGTTCCGATGTCTTGAACGATTTGGGCTCTTCGGGTTGGCGACCACGCTCTTCGTTCTGTATACCGTGCGGACGCAGATTATAACGAGCCTAGTGCCTAACCTCACACTGGAAAGGTTTTGGTACTCGCTTGTTCTCGGGGGGGTGCTCAGTATCGTATCCACTCTGGTTCTTACGTTAACATCGGTCATTTTCTTCGATCAGATCGCTCAGATGACCGGTGCGAATAAGAAGGTGGATCGCACGGAATTGGCGCGATTGGACTATACACAAAAAAGTTCCTTCGACCATGCAGTAGGTTATTCCTTGGTCCGGGGCGTGCAGTCATACAGGACGTCACCTAAAGCCGGCCGAGCAGTTGGAATTGCGATAGTTATAGTCGTATTGATTTGCGTGATTGGTGCCGGTTATGCGTGTTCTGCCCTGGATCTTGGATTCTGGGGTCATTTCGTGTCCATGTCCTGCGGCATCGGTTTGCCTGAAGAATTAACGAAAGCAGCGGCGGGCTTGTTAGTCTTATATACATTCTTCGATACGCGATCCGTGTCGCCGGGCAGTTTTCGACGCTTCGTCCTCGCAGCATTCGGGCTTGCGGGACTAGGTTTCGGGGCCGGGGAAGCAATTAAATACTTTGGTGTATATGCACACCACGATGTTGGTCTCTTTTGTTACCTTATTCGCGGCACGTGGTGTGTCACGCTTCACGGTGCATGGACGTTGCTCGTTGGTGCAGCCTTAGCAGGAGCCTTGCCCCAAGATCCGAGTGCTCTGAAGGATAAAGGGCAAGAGATCTTTTTCGCGCTTCTGTTCGCCTGTATTCCTCTAGCTATAGCACACGGTCTTTATGACGCTTTTTGCTTTCATGACGGTGTTGGCGCTTTGGTTGTTGGATGTGTATCGCTTGTTGCGGCAGGGCTTGTGATCGATGGTTTCACTAAGGAAAAAGAAGTTGCGGTCGGGTGATATTTTATCCCGAACGTGTGGTCTGAAATACTATTCTCGGGCATCCCTTTTCACGGCACCAGTTCCAATGTTGCCCAGAGGCTGGGGTCTTCATCGTAGGGCAGCGGCCTGCCAGCCGTAAACACGAATTCGCGATCACGGGCCAGATCGCACACCGCATAGTTGAACCCCAAACGGGGATATTCGCGCGGATCGTAGCCTGTCAGGGCATCTTTCAAAAAGAGCATGTCCACGCAATAGCCGTCCGTGTATTCCCGGACGAGAGACTTCAAGCTTCTCGGGGGCGGCGGACTCGGAGCCTCTTTTGCCCGAGGAATACCCACCCACGCCATCTTCGCCTCAAGGGCCTGGTTGCTCGCCACGTTGGCCAGCAACACAAAACGGTGGCAGTACCGTGTGGCACGGTGGACATCGTGGACCGCGCGGGTGTCGATCCACACGTGGATCCACTGGGCGGCATGAACCATCCGCTTTGCCCGGGGACCTATCTGAAGGTCAAAAATGTGGAACCGCAACGCCAATCCGTCCTCGTTCCAGCCCGCGCGAACTTCCAACGGGGGAGTTGTCCCTTCCAGCCCTGCCAGGTTGGGCAAGCGATAGGATTCATCCAAATTCGCGCCATCCCGGTCCCACAGGGTCGCGCAATGACGGCAGGGCACCGCGAATTGAAACAGCGCCCGGGCAGGAATAGAGAGCAAAGCACGTTTATCACTGGCCATGGTGATGGTTCCTCATCAGGTGATGGCCTCTTTCTTCTGGTGAATCCTCTCGGGTTGGCATGTGTCAATGGTGACACGATTCTTTCATTGGGAGCGACACGGCGACACCATCATTCCATGAATTCGGCGATGAAGGCATCGGCGGCTTCGCGGAAGAATTTGCCGAGCGCCGATACATTCGTCAGTTTGGTTCCGGTGAAAAAGAATTGGATTCGATCCTCTCTGGGACGGGTGCCGTCGATTTTCACTTCGTACCAGAGAGTGCGCAACCTGCCGAGGGGAAACCGATTCTTGGAAGCGCGAATCACCAGCCACAGTCCCTCGGATTTTTTGGTGTATATGACCGCCCAAGTTTGCTGTGAGGGGCCAAGCCGGAGCATGATCATGCTCTTATGGTTAGGGTCAATCGCCACCTCGGGCACGGCCTTTTTGATCCCACCAACAATCTGGCCAAGCAGTTCAGGTCGCCAGCCTAACAGCCGCCCTGTGATACCCTTTTGGGCGAGATGCCAAATCAAATCGTACTTGATGGTACGTGCGCTCTCGGTACTGCAGAGGAATTGGTAGTTCTGCATGGCAGGCGCCAGGAAGTCCCAAAAGTTGATTTCATCCAGCGACGCCAATTCGCTCACCCGCAGATCGATCTCGCACCAGACGCCGTGCTGCCTGGTTGCGAGAGAAGGCGGTGGGAGCGGCGGTTCTTCCTGCGGTGGTTCGTAGAGCTTCAAAAATGGCGAGGGAGCCTCCGGAACGGTCCGCCGGACAGGGCGAACACTGGGGGAACTGGTGAGTATTTTGGTGGCACCCCGGCCTGTTCGGATCCGCAGGCGGAGCTGCAAATCGTCCCCCGTGTAAATATGCATGAACCACGGGCCCCGCGATCGTCGAGCGCGGACCTCGATAACATTCTGAGTGGAATAGTCGACCACCAGCGTCGACCGGTGGTCTTCCAGAAATTGTATGAGTCGTTCCAGGATGGCCCGATCCCATCGAATAGGCCGTCCATTCAATGCGGATGACCGAGTGAGATGCCAGGAACGGCCGTCTATTTCCCATGGGCTCTTGACGTTGGTCAAGCCGGGTTCGGTTTCCGGTGAATGCAGGGGAAGTAGATGGTCCTTGTACGGATCATACGGCTTGCGTTCTTTGCGGGGACTGCTCTCCAGGACCGACGCCAGCACTTCTCCGGTGTAGGATCGCCACGGCGGCTGCGTCGTTGACGCTCCCGATTTGCCATTGAGAGCTTCCCGTGTTGCCTGGCCCTTTTCGCGCTGCCACCAGCGAGCGTAGGCGACCACATCTTCCGGCGTGCCCGCCACCACAACATATCCCCCTTGTTCACCCGCTTCGGGACCGAGATCGATGATCCAGTCGGCCGACTTGATGACGTCCAGATTGTGCTCGATGACCACCACTGTGTTTCCCAGATCAACCAGCCGCTGGAGGACATCGAGGAGGCGGGACAGATCGTCAAAGTGCAGGCCGGTGGTAGGCTCGTCCAGGAGGTAGAGCGTTCGTCCGGTGTCCGGTCGCGCCAGTTCCGCCGCCAGTTTGACACGTTGGGCCTCACCCCCGGAGAGCGTGTTGGCCGGTTGACCCAGTTTGAGATACCCTAGCCCCACGTCACAGAGCACCTGGAGAATGCGGCGGATCTCGGGGATGTTTTTGAACAGTTCGAGGGCATCCTCGCAGGGCATGTCAAGGACATCGGAGATTGACTTTCCGTGGTATGTCACGGCGAGGGTTTCCGCGTCGTACCGCCGACCATGGCAGGCGTCGCATTCCACCCAGACGTCCGGCAGGAAATGCATTTCGATTTTGATCTGTCCGGCGCCTTCGCATTTCTCGCATCGGCCGCCGGGCACATTAAAGCTGAACCGCCGTCGGGTGAAACCGCGACGTTTAGCTTCCGGTAATTGGGCGAACAAATCGCGAATCTTGTCGAACACACCGGTATAAGTGGCGGGGGTGGACGTGGGGGTCTGACCGAGCGGCTGCTGATCCACGCGGATGACCTTGTTGATCAGTTCCATGCCCTGAAGGCGATCAAATTCTCCAGGGATGGTGTTAGCACGGTGCAGATGCCGCGCAAGAGCGGAATAGAGGACGTCTTCCACCAGCGAGCTTTTACCGCTGCCACTTACACCGGTAATGACGGTGAAGGTCCCCAGCGGGATGGCCACGCTGATGTTCTTGAGATTGTTGTGGCGTGCTCCGTGGACCTCCAACCAACCGCCGCCCGGTGTGCGAAACGCTCGCCACACGGACTGGCCGGGCACGGGTTCCTGCACGAGTGAGCCGGGTTCGCCCGGCCACCAGGACGGCATTCGCCGGTTGCTGGGCGTGAAAATCGCCTTTTTGCCGGAGAGGTACGGGCCGGTGACGGACGCGCGGCTGCGAGCAACCCGCGTCGGTCGCCCCTGAGCGACGATCTCGCCCCCTTTGTCGCCCGCCTCGGGACCAAAATCCAGCAGGTGATCCGCCGCCTGGATGACCTCCCGGTCGTGTTCCACAACCAGGAGCGTATTCCCCAGATCACGCAATTTGCGCAAAGCGGCGAGCAGGCGGTGGTTGTCCCGAGGATGGAGACCAATGGTCGGCTCATCCAGCACATAGAGGACGCCGCACAGACCGCTTCCCACCTGCGCGGCAAGACGGATACGCTGCGATTCTCCGCCGGACAACGTGGGGGCTGACCGGGCAAGGGTCAGATAATCGAGCCCCACGTCCACCAGAAACTGCACGCGGCTGGCGATTTCCCGCACGATGTCCCCGGCGATTTCCTGTTCCCGGGGCGTGAGTTGCCACGAGCGAACCTCCTCGAGGAGGCGTCCCAGCGGCAGCCGACACCACTCGTCGATCGTGCGATTCCGGAAGCGAACCGCCGCCGCGTCGTCTCGCAACCGACTGCCGCCGCAGAGCGTGCATTCGGTCTCGGCCACAATGTCCTGGAACGCGGCACGCAGCCTCGGTGATGTGGCAGTCACTGTTTCCAGCGTGGGATAGAGCCCTTTGTACTGGAATCGCAGGAGGACCCGGCGTCCCTCGGCCGTCTCGTCGCCAGACGGCGCATCGTCCGACTTCTCGCCGCGCATTTCGCGACGAATCCGTTCGTAATCTTCCTGCCACACATCGAACCACCGCTCGCCCGTTCCGTGAAAGATCAGTCGCCGGGCAATCCCGGAGAGTTCCTCCCACGGCACGTCGAGGGGAACGCCTGTCTCCCGGCAGAGGGTTTCCACTACCGCCCGGGACAGCGGCTCGTCGTGGGTCGGCCAGATGGCCAAGGCCTGCTCACGGAGGGTTGCTTTGGGATTGAGGACAAGCGCAGCAGGATCGGCGCCCACCTCTTTGCCAAGTCCTTCACACCCGGGACACCATCCCAGAGGACTGTTGAAAGAGAAATGATTGGGCGACAGCGGCTCGAAGCTGCGACCGCATTTTTCGCAGGCGAAGTGCTGGCTGTGCCGCACGGTTTTCCAGAACTGTTCCGGTGTTCGATCGTTGGGATAAAGGACGATCATGACGCCATCGCCCAGCGACAGCGCCATCTCCACGCTCCCCGCGATGCGGTCGCGCTGGTCCGGGCGAACGAGAACGCGGTCCACCACCACTTCCACCGCGTGCTGGCGACGGCGGTCAATCCGTGGGGGATCGTCCAGACTGTGGATGATGCCGTCCACGCGAACCCGCGTGAATCCACCGCGACGAAGCTCATCCCACAACTGGTTCACATCGCCACCGTCGCGAAGATCGAGCGGCGCAAGGAGGAAGAGCCGCGTGCCCTCGGGATGGGCCATCACCTTGGCGATGATCTGGTCGGCCGCCTGTGTTCCCACGGGAATGCCGCACTGTGGGCAGTAGGGCTGACCCAGTCGGGCCATGAGAACCCGGAAGTAATCGTAGATCTCCGTGACCGTGCCCACCGTGGAACGCGGCGTGTTGGCCGCGTGCTTTTGTTCGATGGCGATTGCCGGAGAAAGCCCTTCCACATGATCCACTTTGGGCTTTTGCATCTGGCTGACGAATTGCCGGGCGTAGGTGCTGAGGCTTTCCACATAGCGGCGCTGCCCCTCCGCGTACACCGTATCCATGGCCAGGGAGCTTTTCCCCGAGCCGCTTCGCCCACAGCACACGGTGAGCTGATCCCGCGGGATCTCCACGTTGATACCTTTGAGATTGTGCTGGCGGGCACCGCGGATGGTGATGGCGCGGATCGGTTTGGCCTTGCGGGTGCGGGCCTTCAGATTGCGGAAGAATTCCTCGCGTTCTTTGCTCTTTCCGTTCAGCGCCGGCAGGGTATGCCCGGCCAGGACGTGACGCAGGAAGCGGCCTGTATGGGATGCCTCCACCTGGGCCACCTCTTCCGGTGTCCCCGTGGCCACGATATATCCCCCGGCATCACCGCCTTCCGGTCCCAGATCGATTATCCAGTCCGCGGTTTTGATGACCTCCAGATTGTGCTCCACAACGATCACGGTGTTGCCTGCATCCACAAAGCTGTGCAGGACCTTGAGGAGCAGCTCAATATCGGCAAAGTGCAGTCCAGTGGTAGGCTCGTCGAGGATGTAAATCGTCTTGCCAGTGCTGCGTTTGGTCAGCTCCCGCGCCAGTTTGATCCGCTGGGCCTCACCGCCGGAAAGCGTGGGTGAGGGCTGGCCGAGCTTCACGTAATCCAGCCCGACGGCGTGAAGCGTCTCCAATTTATGCCGGATGGGTGGGATGTTCTCGAAAAGCTCGAGGGCTTCTCGAACGTCCATCTCCAGGACATCGGCAATGTTTTTGCCTTTGTAGCGGATCTGGAGTGTCTGCCGGTTGAAACGTTTCCCCTCGCAGACGGGACAGGTGACCCAGATGTCGGCCAGAAAATCCATCTCCAGCTTGGTGGCCCCGTTGCCCTCGCAGGATTCGCACCGACCACCCGGCACATTGAAACTGAATCGGCCCGGTTTGTAGCCCCGCAGCCGGGACTCGGGCAAGTCGGCAAATAATTTCCGGATATCGTCAAACACCTTGATGTAGGTGGCGGGATTGGAACGCGGCGTCCGCCCGATCGGCGACTGATCGATGGCGATCATTTTGTCCAGGTATTCCAATCCCTCGATGCTGTCGAACGTGCCGGGATTGCCTGTTCCGCCGTTCAATTCGATATTCAGGGCCTCGACCAGGATGTCGCTGACCAGGGAGCTTTTTCCGGAGCCGGACACACCCGTCACACACACGAATAACCCGAGCGGGATTTCCACATCAATATTTTTGAGGTTATTGTGGCGTGCGCCGCGGATGACGAGTTTTTTCTCGGTGGGGGATCTCCGCTGTGTGGGGATGGGGATCGCTTTCCGACCGGAGAGATACTGACCGGTGACGCTTTCCGGAACCTTGATGACCTCCTCGAAGTCGCCCATCGCCACCACCCGACCGCCCCGGCTGCCAGGTCCCGGACCGAAGTCCACGATGCAGTCGGCCGCCCGCATCGTGTCCTCATCATGTTCCACAACCACCACGGTGTTGCCCTGATCGCGGAGTCGGGCAAGGGTTGCCAGCAGGCGATCGTTGTCGCGGGGATGGAGCCCGATCGAAGGCTCGTCGAGGATGTATGTCACGCCCACCAATCCTGAGCCGATTTGCCCCGCCAGGCGAATGCGCTGCATTTCTCCGCCGGACAGAGTGGGGGCCGAGCGGTCCAGCGTGAGGTAATCCAGCCCCACGTTGCCGAGGAATTCCAATCGACTGCGGATCTCCTTGAGCGGTTCTTCGGCGATCTTCTGGCCGACGGCGTCCAGATCCAATTCTGTAAAGAACAATCGCGCCTCGGAAATTGGAAGGGCGCAGACCTCAGGAAGCGACTTTTCTGGCGCGTCTGCAAAGTGAGGGTGGGTGGTTCGCAGGCGGACAGCCCGGGCCACGGGGCGCAGGCGCGAGCCCCCACAAGTGAAGCACGGCACCAGGCCGTAGGCCTGTTCCACCTGCCGGCGATGCTCGGCGCTCAGTCCACCGCTTTCGAGAAGAAACTCGGCCACGTCGGCAATTCCGCTGGCCTCCCAGCAGCGTGCGGCGAAGTCTGCCAGCAAGTCCGGGTCGTCCCAAAGGGCGTCCACCCCGTACATGAGGACATTCTGGGCAAAGGGAGGAAGCTCCTCCCAGGCCGTCTCCAGGATCGTACCCGGCTCCAACTGGCATCGGGCCTCGAGCCACTCGGCCATGCGCCGAAGGAGAGTCCGAACCGGCGTGGGGGCCGAACGCCATTTACCCAAAAACTCAAAACATCCCTGCTGAATGGATCGCCGTGGATTCGTTAACAGTGCGGCCACATTGAGCTGCCGAATACGCCCCAGCCCCTGGCACTGCGGACACATCCCTTCCGGACTGTTGAAACTGAACAGCTGGGGACTGGGAGGCGGAAAGCCGATTTTGCAATTCGGACAGGTGTAGCGGGAAGAAAACTGGCCGATGATTCGGCCTGCTCGTTCCCGCCGGGATTTATCGTCCTCGCCTTCTTCACCCGAAGCCGATTCGTCTGCGCAGAGAAGGACCTCCCCCTCTGAAAATTTGAGAGCGTTCTCTACAGCTTCGGCGAGTCGGCTTCTCTGGGCGGGGGAGACCGTCAGCCGATCGACGACAAGTTCAATATCGTGGCGCATTTGCCGCCGGAGTCTTAGGTCCTCCTCCAGGCGAACGATTTCGCCGTCGATTCGCGCCCGGGAAAATCCCTGCCGCAACAAACTGGCGAAGAGGTTGCGATGTTCACCCTTTTGCCCGCGGACAAGAGGGGCCAGAATGTACACCCTCTGTCCTGAAGCCGTTTCCAAAATCTGCTCGATAATCTTGTCCCGTGGTTGGGCCTGAATCTTCTGCCCGCACTGCGGACAGTAACAGGTACCGGCTCGAGCATAAAGAATGCGGAGATAGTCATAGATTTCGGTGATTGTGCCGACGGTCGAGCGTGGGTTGGAGCCGGCTGTTTTCTGCGAAATGCAAATCGAGGGACTCAGCCCCTCAATGCGATCGACATTCGGTTTGGCCATCTGGCCGATGAACTGCCGGGCGAAGGTGGAGAGGCTCTCCACGTAGCGGCGCTGCCCCTCGGCATAGAGGGTATCAAAGGCGAGAGAGCTTTTTCCCGAGCCGCTCACGCCTGTGAAGCATATGAGCTGATTTCGCGGGAGAACGAGATTGATCGCCTGGAGATTGTGCTCCCGTGCCCCCTGGATGACGATATCAGAAGCGGCCATGCTTTGTCACCCGATCCTTAGCTTATGAAAGTTGCAGTTTTCCGTGATCCTGACAAACGCGGTAGGCATGCCCACCACGGTGAATGAAGTTCCCAACAGAAAGAAAAATGCAAAGTGAGAACAGATGCAATTTGTCCACTGTGAAGTTCAGCGGTGTCTTGTCTGGGCCATCAAAACACATTGCTGCCGGGATCAGCCCACTTCCAGAAGCCTTGAGCGACTCGTTCAATGTTGTGTCTCGGCTTCCGGTGCGTTATCCTGCGGGGTCATCGACGGCCTTTCGTATCCCTGAACCGTTCATTATAGGACAGGCGCTGGTGGAGGGATAGGCAATTTTTGCTGGCGGGAAAGAAGAGAAAAAGAAGAGTGTTCGGAAGCCTGGAGAGACATGGCATCGATGGGGCAAATGCTGACCAGGGAGGATAACCCGCAACGGCTGCCCGGTTGGTTTCAACCGCTCGTGCCGGTGGCGCTGGCCTTTGCTGTCGGCATTGCATGGGATCGCTGGGCTTTCCCGCCAGAACTCGGCTCTAAGGACGTCCTCCTCGGGTATGCCATCCTGGCTGTGGCGGGTTTAATTGCCGTGTGGTGGTGGGGATTTAGTAGCCGCGTGAGCCGATGGGCCCTCCTGGTCGTTTTCGCCCTGGCCGGGGCCGCCGAACACCACATAATCTGGCGGTATTTTTCCCCCCGCGATGTTGGCCTGATGGCCGGTGACTGGCCCCAGCCGGTAGCCCTCCGTGGGGTGGTGACGAGTGTTCCGGAAGCCCTTGCCCGGCCCCAAGCCGCCCCTTTCGAGCTATTCGCACCTCAACCGGCTGTGCGGTTTACCGTGCGGGTGACGGCCGTCCGCTGTGGACAGACCTGGCAGCCCGCCGCCGGCCGATTGCTGGTCTATCTGACGTATCCTCAGCCTTCGGAAGCCGAACCGCACGTGCAGGAAATGCCGGTTTGGTTTTTGCCGGGCGAAAGCCTCCAGATGTTCGGGCGACTGCGGCGGGCATTTCCTCCCATGAACCCGGGTGGCTTCGATCTTCGCACTTACCGCCGCGAAGACCGGATCCTGGCGGAATTGGCCGTCCCCTATCCCGAGTGCATCACCCGGCTTGCCCCAGCCTCCTTTTGGAATCCCCAAGCGCTGCTGGGATGGTGGCGGCTTCACGCGGCTCAGACGCTCAAAGAATATCTTTCCGCGGAAAACGAGCCCCTCGCGCAGGCACTCCTGCTCGGATTTCGGACTGAAATTCCCGACGAATTGGAAAGATCGCTGCTCCAAACCGGCACGATTCATCTCCTGGCCATCTCGGGGCTGCACGTGGCCATTCTGGTCGGGGTTTTCAATGCCGTGTTCTGGGCGCTTAGAGTTCCCTATCGCTTGCGGATTGGCTCACTTCTTGTCGTCATCGCCGTTTACGCGGTGATCAGCGGGGGGCAGCCAAGCACCATTCGCGCGGCCACCACGTTCAGCGTGCTCCTGTTGGGGACGCTGTTCCATCATTCGTTCTGGTCCTTGAACGCGCTGGCTTTTGCGGCCCTGGTGATTCTGACCTGGAATCCGGCGGCTCTTTTTCGGCCGGGGCCCCAGCTTTCTTTCCTGGGGGCGTCGGTTCTCATCATGGTGGGACGTCAATATTTTGCGGGCACAGTGGGGACTCTGAACAGGAATTTGCCCGCTTCCGCGAACCCCCCACGCTTTGCCTGGGTTGAGGCTCTCTCGAAGTGGTTGACTCCCACCCTGGTGGTCACGGTGAGCATTTGGGTGATGTCCTGGCCGCTGGTGTGGCATTCCTTCCATATCATCAGCCCCTTGGGGATGGTGCTCACACCTGTGCTCATACCGCTCATGACCGGCGCGCTGGCTTCGGGATTCGGCCTGCTTTTTGTGGGTCCTCTTTGGTCGGCCGGAGCTTGGCCGCTGGCGTGGTTGTGTGACGCATGTTTGATCGGTTGTCGCTGGCTCATCCAGCAGGCGGAACACACTTTTCCGCTCTATACATGGCAGCCGGCACCGCCGACGTGGTGGGTGGCCGGGGTGTATGGATGGTGGATGTTGCTTCTGCTTAGCAGCGGCGGACCCACGCGGCGTCTGACGCGGCTGTCATGGACGGGGCTTGGCGGATGGCTGCTGGGCGGAATTGTCTTCCTCGTCTTTCCCGCTGCTCAGGACGCCCGAAACTCCCACGATTTGCGGATGACGGTTCTTTCCGTGGGCCACGGTCTGGGAATCGTCATAGAGGCCCCCAATGGAGAAGTCTGGCTGTACGATCTGGGAAGTCTGGGGGGTGGCGACCGGGCGGCATGGGCGGCGGTCGGCATGCTGTTTACCCGGGGGGTGCGGCGTCTCGACGGAGTCTTACTCTCCCACGCAGACCTCGATCACTACAACGGTCTGCCGGATCTCTGCCACTATATCGCAGTGGAACAAGTGGTGGTCACACCCAGGATGTTTCAGGCGACCGCCCGCCGTGAACCTGGTGTGCGGGCGCTCGAGGAACTCATCGCATCTCGTAAATTACCGCTGCGCACGATCGCTGCCGGAGATACCTGGTGCTGGGGAGATTGTCGCGTAACGGTACTTCACCCCCCGACCGACTGTGCGGGTGTAACGGACAATGCGGCCAGCCTGGTGCTGTGTTTGGAGTACGCTGGCAGGCGAATCCTGCTGACGGGAGACCTTGAAGGGCCGGGCCTGGAGGCTCTCTTGAGTCGTCCCCCCATCTCCGCGGATGTCCTTGTGGCGCCGCATCATGGCACGGCGCGGTCCCGGCCGGAGGAACTCGTTCAGTGGTGTCGCCCGGAGTACGTGATCATCAGCGGGGGCTGGGCAAGCCTCAGCAACACAGAGGGCTTCACGGGGGAACTTCCGCGTCCGGGCAATGCCTCACCAGCGGCTCCCAAGGTCTTTCATACGGCGGAGGCAGGTGCCATCACCGTGACCATCTCCCCTGATGGCCGCTGCCAGGTAAGTGGATTCCGATCTGCCGCGCAAACTCCCTTTTAACGCGATGGTTGAGGTTTCCCGCCGTGCATGACTCCCATCTGCCGATGAGGATCCTTCAATCGATCCAGCCGCCTCCGAGGACGCGCTCACCCTGATAGCAGACGGCGGCCTGGCCTGGCGCTACGCCATAGCACGGCTCGTGGAACTGCACACGGAACCGGTCGCCTTCCAGAATCGTGACAGTGGCGGGGACGGCTTTCGTCCGATAGCGAATCTTCACCGTGCACGGGAAAGGTTCTGCCGGCGGTTCCACCAGCCAGTTCGCCCCTGAGGCGGTCAACTCCCAACGGGCAAGGTCTTCTCGGGTTCCAACCACAACGCGACGCGTGTCCGCTTCCAGACGCACCACGTAGCGCGGCTCGCCGAACGCAATCCTCAGTCCCTTCCGCTGGCCGATGGTGAACCGCTCCAGCCCATCGTGATACCCCACGACGTGGCCTTGGGTGTCCACAATTTCTCCGGCTGTGGAACGTTCCCCTCGGAACTGCCGCACGAAGGCCGCATGGTCCTGGTTGGGAACGAAGCAGATTTCCTGGCTGTCTGGCTTGTCGGCCACCCGCAAACCGATTTTCGCCGCAATATTGCGAATTTCCTGCTTTGTGTAATCTCCCACGGGAAAGAGAAGCCGACCGAGATATTCGCGCCGTATTCCAAACAGCACGTACGACTGATCCTTGGTAGGATCACGACCACAAAAGAGGCCCGGCAAACCATCCTCGGCGGGTATCAGCCGGGCATAATGACCGGTCGCCACGAATTCTGCCCCCAGCGTGTCTGCATACTGAAAAAGACGTCCAAACTTGAGCCGGTTATTGCACACGACGCACGGGTTGGGCGTCCGGGCGGCGAGATACTCGTTGACGAAATAGTCGATGATCTCGCGAAACTCCTCCTCAAAGTTGAGGACATAAAACGGAATGTCGAGACGTTCGGCGACGCGCCGCGCGTCCTCGGCATCCGCCGCACTGCAGCATCCCTGCCTGGGACTGCGCAGGACGGGCAAAGCGGTGGCTGCGCTCTGAGAAGCCGTTGCCTGTGCCCCCGGTGTATTGCCAGGTAACGAGCACGTGACCGGCGAATGCATCCCGTGACGCATAAAAACCCCGATCACCTCGTGCCCTTGCTCCCGGAGCAGATAGGCCGAGACGCTGCTGTCCACACCGCCGGACATTGCCAGAAGAACGCGAGCCATTTTGAAATCTATTTTTTGAAATCTATTTCAAGTTGATCGACATAAAAACAGGAACAAAAGGAATGGCTGAGACGTGTACTCGGGAAAGAAAGTCGATTGTCAGTCGAATTCTTCGCCGTCAGAAAGAATCACCCGCACGTTATCCACAGCGGAAGACACCGGCCTGCCCCGTCGTGGAGCGAGCCTTCGTAATTCTACGCAGAACATGCCCTGCGAGCCGATGGCGTTGCGGAGTCGTCTGGCGGCAGCCTGAACTGTTTGTAAGTCGACGAAACCGATCATCTCGGGATCGGGCACGACAAGCGTGCCGCCCGCTTTCGGAGGGACCCGCTCGTCGGGTCCGCCCTCGGAGGGACGTGCTTGTCACGTCCGTTTTCGGAGGGACCCGCTTGTCGGGTCCGATGAACATCGATTGATTATCCATCCTTCCTCATCGGGCACGACAAGCGTGCCCCTCCGAAGGGATTTCAAAGCATCTGGCACCGCCCCACGGACCTGATTTCCGTCGGGGCAATTCATGGATTGCCCCTACCAAACATCGAACCGTTGGCTTCTCACAGGGCGGTACAAAAAGTGGGATGGGTCAGGACCTCGGAGGGTTGCCAGCGGCCCACGTCGGAGATTACACTGTCAGTCTGTTTGAATCGCTTGTTCCCACCAGTTTTAAGACGCCCTTTGATGGAACGCGAGCTTGCGCGATATGGCCATTTTCGGTGATCTGGGGAGGTATCAACCATGACAGTGTGTGCCGCAATGCGAAGGCGATGGCTCGTGCTGGGCTTGCTCTTTCTGGGAATTGCCACCACGGCGAAAGCAGAGTCGGCGCCGGGAATTCCGCCGGAAACTGTTGAGCAGCGCGACGCACGGATGAAATGGTGGCGGGATGCCCGATTTGGAATGTTCATCCACTGGGGTCTTTATGCGATTCCCGGAGGACGCTGGAAAGGACAACCGGTGGGCGGGGCCGGCGAATGGATCATGAACACCGCCAATATTCCGGTGGAAGAATATGAACTGCTGGCCAAACAGTTTAATCCGGTGAAATACGATCCAGCACAGTGGGTGAGAATCGCCAAAGACGCGGGAATGCGCTACATCGTCATCACATCCAAGCATCACGATGGGTTCTGTCTATTCGATTCCAAGGTGACCACATACGACGTGGTGGACGCCACGCCCTGGGGCAAGGACCTCCTCAAGCCGCTCGCGGAGGAGTGCCGTAAACAGGGGCTCCACTTCTGCACGTACTATTCCATCATGGATTGGCACCATCCCGCGCAGATGCGGGGAAGTGACCGCGCTTACAATCCCACGCGGATTCGCGAGGGCCGGAAGCGCGAATACATGGACTACATGAAGGCGCAACTCAAGGAATTGCTGGAAAGCTGCAAGCCCGAGGTCCTGTGGTTCGACGGCGAGTGGCCTGACTGGTACACCGAGGAGGACGGCCGCGAAATTTACGCCTTTCTGCGGGAGCTCGATCCCAAGCTGATCATCAACAATCGGGTAGGAAAATGCCGCAAAGGGATGGAGGGGTTGAACCAGGAGGGACCGCAGTGTGTGGGAGACTTCGGTACCCCGGAACAGCAAATTCCAGCAAGCGGCTTGCCCGGCGTCGATTGGGAATCCTGCATGACGATGAACGACACCTGGGGCTTCAAATATGATGATCACAATTGGAAGAGTACTGAGACGCTGATCCGCAACCTCATCGATTGCGCTTCCAAGGGCGGGAATTACCTGCTCAATGTGGGGCCCACCGCGGAAGGCGAAATTCCTGCACCCTCCGTGGAACGACTTCAAGGCATCGGCCGATGGCTAAAGGTCAACGGTGAATCGATCTACGCCACCCTGGCCAGTCCGTGGGGCAAACAACTTCCCTGGGGACGCTGCACTCAGAAGAAACTCGATGATGGCACAACCCGGTTGTACCTCCATGTCTTTAACTGGCCGGGACAGGGCCGACTGGAACTTCCCGGTCTGAAAAACGACGTCACCCGAGCATTTCTCTTGGCCAACGGCCGGGAAGTGACAATCCGCCGCGATGGCGGCAAAATCGTCCTGGAAGCTCTTCCCGAAAAACCGCTCGACCCAGTGGCCACCGTGATTTGCGTGGATGTCAAGGGAACGCCCCAGGCGGATTAGATCCCCACGGTGGACAAATCAGGACTGGTCCACCTGCCGATTGTTCGCGGTGGACTGACTACGATTTTCGCCCGAGCATCCGATCGAGGGCGTCCGAGGTGTGGAACACGAGGGCTTCCGGCCAGTGGGGATAGGGGTTGAAGTACTCGAACGTCAGGTATCCCCGGTAGCCCACGCTGTCCAGTGCTTCGAGGACGGCGGGCCAGTTGGTGGTGCCGTCGAGCAACGGCCGGAACGTGTGCAGGTTGAATTCGTTCACCTTTTTCGATGCTTCCTTGAGGTGAACGTTGCGAATTCGCTTGCCGAGGATGGGAATCCAGTACTCGGCAAAGTGATACTGGGCGATGTTGCCTGTATCAAAGTGAACTCCCACCGCGGACGAGCCAAAGCTGTCCACAAAGGCGGCCAGTTCCTGCGGGCTATGCAGGTAGCCGTTCATAAAGATGTTTTCCACGTTCAAGGAGATCCCCGCCTGTTCGGCCACGGGGATCAATTTGCGAAGGGCCTCGCGGGCACGCTGGTCGCATACCTCGAAAGGGACAGGTGGGTCGTCCGGCAACCACGGCACGTAGGTGGATCCGGCAATCACGAGAAGATTCTTGGTCTCCAGCAGCCTTGCCGTGCGAATCATATCCACGGCCAGCTCGATGCCTCTCTGACGGCGCTGGGGATCTTCGTGGGTGAATGAGTAGGGCCAGAAGAGAAACGAACACAGGCCGCTCACTTCAAGGCCGATCTGGCGGACCAGGCGGGCCACGTCGCGGACAGCAGCGTCCGAAGTTTCCGGCGTGAGATCGCCTTCCAGGGCGTAATTGAGTTCCACCCCGTCGAATCCGGCTTCCTTGCACAGCTCCAGACACTCTCGGAGGGACATTTTACTGGGATACGGCAGTGCCCAGAGGTTGATCGATTTTTTCATGTCATATCGCTTACCTGGAGCACGTTTGGCCTGGGTTGGGGCCGGATCCTCGGCCGCCTCACCCGGTGACACGAGGCCCTGAGCGGCTAAAAAGGCCCCGCCGAAAGCGGCCATGTAACTCAACATCTCGCGTCGTGGAAGCAGTTCGCGGCTACCCACCGGCTCAAGATTGCCGCAAGTACCCTTTTCGTTCGCGCGAGGTACAGGCTCGGGCGTGATCATAAGGCGTGCTCCTTTTGTAGGTTGATGCCGGGATAAGACATGGGTGGAACGCTGTGCGGTCGGTTGACTCATTTCCAGCCAAGCCCGGGAACGCCCTCATGTTAGGCTGACGAGAAACGCAAGCAAGATTCGCGCAGTCGGACGGCCGCCTTCCATGGCGGCTGTTTTACCCACGACAATTCCCGCCCGTTAGGTCGCCCGCTTCATCACTTGCTGGTCGATTTTTCTAAATCTTGCAATATTTGTGCTTTATCCATTTATCCCAGTTGACCGACTTTGTGAAGACCGCTAAGATAATGCGGTCGTTCGAATTATTCCAAAAATGGCGATTTTGTGGCGTACGGTGCAGCAGGCCGGGCCGATGCGATTGGAAAAGTTGGGGCGCGATGTGAGGGTAAGTCTTTCGATTTGGCCAGTCGCGGAATCGGGTGATGAAACGGGTAACTCCGAACTTGCCGTGCGATCCCCATGCGCTGATAAGTACACCCTGTGTTCTCCCCCGTAATTGGGTGGTGTTGCCATGTTGTGATTTTGAAACATCAGTTGCCAACTGGCTGTTTAGCTGACACGGAAATCAAGTTGCAAGTGACTTTCCAGAAATAACTTACGTAATCGAGCACGTCCCGCAAGGATGCTCGGGCATTGGATGTGCTCCCTCCTTCATCAGGCAAAGCAGGTTTGCGTCGTGTGAGCACCTTTGGGTCCCTTGCCTGTTGAGGACAGCACCTTGCCTAGAGCCAGCCATCACAAACCGCATTCCGTTGCCCGCGGGCCTCGAACCGGTAAGGTCAATGGTCACCGCACAGAGCTTGCCCGCGTTGCGGGCAAAACCACCTCGGAGGTCGCGCCCGACAGGGGCGTGAACGGCGAATCGGTTCATCCCGACGTATTGCTTGAGGCTCTCGACCCCAGCTTGCTGGACGAGGACCAGAATTCGACCGCTGTTGCCGGGGATCACATCCACGACGAGACCTTCGATGAAGACCTTTTTGAGCTGGATGGGGCCAGCCACTCCACCCACGAATTGGCCGACGATGAGGAGGCACTCGATCCAGAGGATGCCGGAGAGAGCGATCTGGACGCCGAATCCACCGGCCAGGACGACCGGATTGACGACCCCGTCCGCATCTACCTGATGCAGATGGGGGAAATTCCCCTGTTGACCCGGCGGGATGAAATTCGGGCGGCCAAGCAGATCGAGCGGGCACGCCGGAAATTCCGCTACGCGATGCTGGCCACCGATTTCATTCTCAATGCCGCCATCGAACTGCTGAAAAACGTCCGGGATGGCCGCCTCCGCCTCGATCGCACGATGGACGTCTCGGTCACCAATCTGCGGGGCAAGCGGCACATCACCCGGTTGCTGGAACCCAATTTGCGAACGCTCCAGGAAATCCAGCGGCGAAATCGGCGGGACTTCGCCCAGATGATGAACCGCCGATTGCCGATGGAGGAGCGGCGGGCTGCTCGACGCCGCCTGATGGCGCGGCGATTCCGTGCCGTGCGACTGGTCGAAGAGCTCGATCTGAGAACGCAAAAATTGCAGCCGCTGCTGGATCGCCTCACCAGGATCTCCCAGCGGATGGATGCCATCATCCAGGATTTGAGGGCCCTCCGCGGGACTCCCGAGACACCGTGGGAAAAGGAGTTGCGACGCGAACTCCGGCAGCTCATGCGATTGACACTGGAAAGCCCCACCACGCTCCGCAATCATCTGGCGGCCGTCATGCGGTATGCCGAGGAGTACGAGGCCGCCAAGCGCTATCTCTCGGCGGGAAACCTCCGCCTCGTCGTCTCCATTGCCAAGCGCTACCGCAATCGGGGCCTCAGCTTCCTCGATTTGATTCAGGAAGGCAATACCGGTCTGATGCGGGCGGTGGACAAGTTCGAGTACGCTCGGGGATTCAAATTCTCTACCTACGCCACATGGTGGATTCGGCAGGCGATTACCCGGGCGATTGCCGATCAGAGTCGCACCATCCGCATGCCGGTGCACATGCTGGACGTATGCGGGCGAATCCATGCCATGGCCCGCAAACTGGCCCAGGATCGGGGGATTGTCCCCAGTCTGGACGAAACCGCCCAGGCCCTGGGAATGCCGGTGGAAGAGGTGCGGAGCATCCTTCGCATGAGCCATCAACCGCTTTCTCTCGATCAGCCAGTCGGCGAACAGGAAGAGAGCTACCTGGGTGAATTTCTCGCCGACTATCGGGAAGATGACCCCCTCTATGAAATGAACTTCGAGCTTCTCAAAAGATCCATCAACGAGGCCCTGGCCGAACTGACCTATCGAGAAAGAGAAATCATTCGCCTGCGCTACGGGCTGGCTGATGGGTACGCCTACACCCTGGAAGAAGTGGGCAAGATTTTTGGCATCACACGGGAACGGGTGCGGCAAATCGAAGCCAAAGCCATCCGCAAGCTCCGGCATCCGGTTCGATCGCGAAAGCTGGCGGGCTTCATCGACGCTCTGGTCGCCCGGGGACAACTCACCCCCGATCCCGGCCTGGAAGCCGAACTCTGAGCGCTCGGCATTTGGAGTTGTATCGGGCACGACGAGCGTGCCCCTCCGAATTGTCCGGAGGGACGTGCTTGTCAGGTCCGTTTTCGGAGGGACGTGCTTGTCACGTCCGCCTGTCAACCCTCGATGATCCACCCAATTCACTCGCGTTCCGGTAGGGGCAATTCATGAATTGCCCCTACCAAGCCGGTAACGTGACACATACATGTAACACCGGGCACGACAAGCGTGCCCCTCCGAAAAAATTCCGGAGGGACCCGCTCGTCGGGTCCGCCTCTCGGAGGGACCTGCCTGTCAGGTCCGCCGTTCGACGTTCGATCATCCATTCCTGTTCACCGGGCACGACAAGCGTGCCCCTCCGATCCTTCCGCCTTTGACCTCGCGCCAGATGGCAGCAACCGCCCGGATTCATTGTCCCGAGGCGGACGTCGCAGGACGCGAAAAATTGTGGTAAAGTAAACCAGTTGGATCTCCAAAGATGCTGTAATGCATTCGCCGTCTTGGTACCTCAGTGTGGTTTTCAGCCATGTCTTTGAAGGTTTACATCAACGGACAGTACTACGATAAGGAAGACGCCAAGATCAGCGTTTACGATCACGGCCTGTTGTACGGTGACGGGGTCTTCGAGGGAATCCGCAGCTACGGCGGTAAAGTTTTTCGCCTGAAGGAGCACCTCGATCGCCTCTGGGATTCGGCCAAGGCCATCTGGTTGACCATCCCCATGACCAAGGAAGAGATGGCCCGGGCCATTGAAGAAACGCTCCGCATCAACGGAATCGAGGACGGCTACATTCGGGTGGTTGTCACCCGGGGTGTGGGAACGTTGGGCCTGGACCCGAACCGCTGCAGCAACCCCCAGGTCATCATCATCACCGATCACATCTCGCTCTACCCAAAGGAGTTGTACGAAAAAGGGCTCGAGATCGTCACGGTGAGCACCGTCCGCAATCACCCGGCGGCCCTCAGCCCTCGGATCAAATCCCTCAATTATCTCAATAACATTCTGGCAAAAATTGAGGGTCTCCAGGCAGGTTGTATTGAGGCGCTCATGCTCAACCACAAAGGGGAGGTGGCAGAATGCACGGGGGACAATATCTTCCTCGTGCGGCGTGGGGAACTTTTCACCCCTCCCCGGGAAGCGGGAATCCTCGAGGGCATCACCCGCGCGGCGGTCATCGAACTCGCCCAGGAAGCGGGATTGAAGGTCCACGAGGTTCCCCTGACCAAACACGATGTTTACATTGCCGACGAGTGTTTTTTGACAGGCACCGCTGCGGAGATTGTTCCGGTCGTCAAAGTGGACAGCCGTCCGATCGGGGATGGCAAACCTGGCCCGATCACGCGGGATCTGATGGAGCGGTTCCATCGCTTGACCCGTAACCATTGCTGAAAAAACGTCGAGCTCCAGCACGGAGATGTAACCGTGACGGAACGTCATGCGGGGTTCTCAGTCGTGATCTTGGCCCTGTTTCTTTTGTGCGTGGCACCTCGTCCCTCGCATGCGGAGCAGGGCGTCACGGTCAAAACCGATATCGTTTATAAGACCATTGACGGCCAGGCTCTGATGCTGGACGCCTACCTGCCGGCCAAGGCGGGGACGTGCCCCGGTGTCGTGCTCATTCATGGCGGAGCCTGGCGAGCGGGGGACAAGTCAGGCTACCGAGCGTGGGGAATTTCTTACGCCCAGTTAGGCGTCGCCGCCTTTTCTCTCAATTATCGTCTGTCCCAGGTGGCAAAGTATCCGGCGGCCGTGGAGGAATGCATCGATGCCGTTCGCTGGCTGCGAACTCACGCCGAGGAATTCCACCTCGATCGGGACAGATTAGGCGTGGAAGGCGGTTCAGCCGGCGGGCATCTGGCCCTGATGGTCGCGTTCATGGAGCCCGATTCTTCCGCGGTTGACTCGCACGGCCAGCCCCTGAAAAACTGGGTGCGGTGTGTTGTCTCCTTTGCCGGGCCAACCGATCTGACGGACGCCGAATCCATCGAGGCGAGCACCGAGAAACAAAGTCTCGTAGCGTTTCTCGGGTGTACCCTCAAGGAGTGTCCGGAGCGTCATCGCGAGGCGTCCCCCATCACCTATGTCTCGCCAGACGATCCCCCCGTCCTCCTCGTGCACGGGACGGCGGACCGAGTGGTGCCTTTCAAGCAGGCGCAGCTCCTTGAAAAGGCTTTGAAGAACGCGGGCGTCCCAGTGGAGGTTCTGGCACTGGATGGCTGCGGGCACGACTTCGGCTGCCTCGACCGAGACGGTCGGAACAAACTCCTGGAAAAGACCCGCCGGTTTATGTTCCACCATCTTGGGGCGGAATGAGCGCCTGCCGAAACGGGATTGGCTCAACCTCAGTCAAAACACGAAAAACGTTCCCTTTCATCATCCTGGCGGCCGGGGCCGGTCCTCAGGCAAACACCCAGCAGCACAGTCCGGCCAGTTTTCAGGCTGCATCTTCCTGCGGTACGCAGGCGAATCGAGTTTTTTCGAGCTCCCTCGAGGATGCCCTTTGCCGACAAACGCCGTTGGCCAATGACTTTAAAGCCGGCAGGCTGCGCACGGATTGGCCCGGATGAATAGAATGAGGTGCGGGCGGTTGGGTGGCCTTCCAGCTCTGTTTTTTGTCGGTTTTCGATCATCGGTCTGTTGAGAGTTCATGACAGTGACTGACGCCCCATTTTCGATCCTCATGGTGCGGCCGTCGGCGGAGTTCACACTCAAATCCAACCGCACGCGCCGTCGGTTGCAGCAGGAACTGGTGCACAATCTGACCGACGCCCTGGAAAGCCACGGGCTGACGTACCGCATTTCCGGTGCGTGGAATACTTATTTTGTCGAGACGACGGCTCCCGGAGAGGCGGCCGAAGTCCTCCGCCGTGTCGCAGGAATCGGGTCGATTGTCCCCATCGAGCGGGTCAGTCGGGCGGACCTCGACGAGATAGTTCGCCTGGGCGTGGAAGCCTTCGCCGAAATCGTGCGGGGAAAACGGTTTGCCGTGCGGGCCCGACGGACGGGAAATCATCCCTTTCGCTCCCGCGATGTGGAAGTGGCCCTGGGGGCGGGACTTCGGCCGTTCGCCCAAAAAGTGGATCTGACCCAACCCGAGGTGACCGTCCACGTCGATATCCAGGACAGTCGGGCCTTTCTCTATGCGGACACTCTGCGCGGACTCGGCGGACTGCCGATCGGCAGTCAGGGAAAGGCGCTCGTGCTGATCTCGGGAGGTTTCGACTCGGCGGTGGCCGCCTGGCTCATCATGCGCCGCGGCGTGGCGGTGGATTACGTTTTCTGCAATCTCGGCGGAAAGGCCTACGAACGGGCGGTGGTTCAGGTGGCCAAGGTCCTCGCCGACAACTGGAGCTACGGCACACATCCCCGCTTCTACTCGGTCGACTTCACCGACGTCGTCATCGAAATGCGTCAAAAAACGCGATCTTCCTACTGGCAGATCGTTCTCAAACGCCTCATGTATCAAACCGGGGCGCTGGTCGCCCGGCGGAGCGGGGCGGTGGCCGTGGTGACGGGCGAGTCGATCGGTCAGGTTTCCTCACAGACCCTCAAAAACCTGGCGGCGATCGAGGCGGGGAGTGCGCTGCCGGTCTTACGACCCTTGCTCACCTACGATAAGGAAGACATCATCCACCTGGCGCGACGGATCGGCACGGCCACGCTGTCGGAACGCGTCCGGGAATACTGCGCCCTCACCCCGGACCATCCGGTCACAGGGGCCTCGCCCGAGACGCTCGATCGAGAAATGGCGAAGATTGACCTTGCCGTGCTGCACCAAGCGGTGGAACGGCTGGAGGAATACGATCTGCGGAGCCTTTCCGCCTCGGAGGTGGTCCTTCCCTACCTGTTCACGGAAACCGTTCCGGACGGGGCCGAGATTATCGACTGCCAGCCGGAGAGCGCTTATCGGCAGTGGCACTATCCGGGCGCCCGGCATATGGATCCCTGGGATCTTCTCAAGCAATTTCATCAATTAGACCGAAATCGGGTGTATGTGCTTTACTGCCCACAGGGGCTGCAGACGGCGTACGTGGCGGAGGTCATGCAGCGGGCAGGCTACGAAGCCTACTCCTTCAAGGGCGGGACACCGGCTCTCAAAGCCTATTGCGAGAACAACCCCGCAGCGGCGGTGGGAGCTTCGGACGAAACACGGGAAGAGACCTGAAGGTCGCACGGGCGCGCCACCCGGAGGGGCACGCTTGTCGTGCCCGGGAAGGAAAGATGCGTCATCAATCGGCGCGCATCGGACCCGACGAGCGGGTCCCTCCGGGAAAGAGGAATCGGAGGGGCACGCTTGTCGTGCCCGGTGTTACATGTATGTGTCACGTTACCGACCTTGGTAGGGGCAATT
>ERZ795043.398-NODE-398-length-39669-cov-26.272883_pt1 | contig 39669 bp, 29 predicted proteins | sample MGYA00375127_ERZ795043 | MGnify/ENA primary metagenome ERZ795043 (study PRJEB30172, sample SAMN05518447) | compost metagenome | isolation source: Feedstock adapted compost from Newby Island compost facility, Milpitas, CA | place: USA:Newby Island compost facility... | reverse complement strand
GTTCGAGCCGAGCACCGCGACCCGCTCGCCGTACCAGACCTCCAGGTCGAACGGCCGGGTCAGCTCGGTGCCGTCGGGCGCGCGCAGGGCGAGCCCCTCGCAGACGACCGCCCGCTTGCCGGTGCGGCCGCCGCGCAGCCGTACCGCGATCGTCTGCTCGCGCGGCGGCGCCTCGGGCGGCCCGGCCTCCTCGAACCTGCGCAGCCGGGTCTGGGCCGCGTGGTAGGCCGGGGCCATGCCGTCGTTGACCGAGGCCTTCTGCTTGAGGGTGGTGACCAGGCGTTTGAGCTTGGCGTGCTCCTCGTCCCAGCGGCGGCGCAGCTCGTCGAGGCGGGCGATGCGGTCCCGGCGGGCCTGCGCGTAGGTGGCGAACCCGCCGCCGTGCACCCAGACCCCGCCGGACTCCACGGTGATCACCCGGTCCACGGTGTTCGCGAGCAGCCACCGGTCGTGCGACACCAGCAGCACGGTCTTCGGGGTCTCCCGCAGCGCCTGCTCCAGCCACCGCTTGCCCGGCACGTCGAGGAAGTTGTCCGGCTCGTCGAGCAGCAGCGTCTGCTCCGGGCCGCGCAGCAGCGCCTCGAGCACGAGCCGCTTCTGCTCGCCGCCGGAGAGCGTGTCGAGGTCCCGGTACTTCACCCGGTCGTACGGCGCGCCGAGCGCGGCCGTGGTGCAGGTGTCCCAGAGCACCTCGATGTCGTAGCCGCCCGCGTCCGTGTAGTCGGCGATCGCCTCGGCGTACCGGAGCTGGGTCCTCTCGTCGTCGCGCTCCATCATGGCGAGCTCGGCCCGCTCCAGCCGCGCCGCCGCCGCCCGCACCCGCTCCGGCGCCACGGACAGCAAAAGCTCGGCCACCGTGCGCGGCGCACCCGCCGCGCCATCCGACACCGTGCGCGGCGCACCCGCCGCGCGATCCGACACCGTGCGCGGCGCACCCGCCGCGCGATCCGACACCGTGCGCGGCGCACCCGCCGCGCGATCCGACACCGTGCGCGGCGTACCCGCCGCGCGATCCGACACCGTGCGCGGCGTACCCGCGGCGCCGTCCGACCCCGCCGGGCGCGGCCCGCCGATGAACTGCCGCATCACGCCGAGCCCGCCCGAGCCGGTCACGCTGCCCTCGACCGGCTGCACGTCCCCCGCGATCAGCCGCAGCAGGGTGGTCTTCCCCGCGCCGTTCGGGCCGACGAGCGCCGCCTTGACCCCGTCCCCCACCCGGAACGACACGTCGTGGAACAGGGTCCGGCCGTCGGGCAGCACGTAGGTGAGGTGCGCGACCTCCACGTGGCCCATGGCTCCGCCCCTCCTTCGGGCCCCTTCTTCGGGCCCCCTCCGGGTCCCGGGGGAGCCTAGTCGGCACCCGTGGCGCGAGGCATCCGATTTTTTCTCACCGGCGGTACGGCACGGCGGTCAGGAGGCCCGCCCGCCGTCGCGGATCTCGCGCTCGCACAGCGCGCCCGCGACGACCACCGCGACCGAGGCGAGGACCAGCGGGAAGGTCGGGTGGAACCGCAGCAGCAGGGCGCCGAGGGCGGCGCCGACGACCATGCCGACCACGGTGGCGAGCCGCCGGAGCATGGTCGAAGGTGGGCCGCCCATGAACGCCCCGGCGAGCGCCCGGGTGACCACGGTGGTGGGCAGGTCCCGCGACCGGGCCCCGGCCCGGATGATGGTGACGTTGCGCGCCCCCATGGTCGCGGCCACCGCGGCGATCACGACGAACCGGTGCGGGGTGAGGTGCGGGTTCTCGGCCGGCAGCCCGAGGGGCGAGCATCGCGGCCACGGCGAGCAGCGCGCCCTCGCCGTACAGCGCGAACGGCAGCCACCACTCGCCGTTCCGGGCGGCGAGCCGGCCGGTCACCCGGTCGCCGGCGAAGGCACCGACCGAGAAGGCGGCGACCGCCACCAGCGGCCCGGCGACCGGCAGCCGCTCCCCTGCCAGCGCGAAGCCGAGGAAGAGCGTGTTGCCGGTCATGACCGCGGTGAACACCATGCCGAGCCCGAGGAAGCTGACCGCCTCGACCACCCCGGTCACCGCGGTCAGCACCACGAACGCGACCACGAACCGCGGCGGCTTCAGCGGGCGCGCGCCCCGGATGACGGGCCGGGCGCGGCGGGTCATGGGCCGGGCGCGACCACCTGCGGGGCCGACGGGCCGCGGACGCGACGGCGGCCCCGGACGACCGGCGGCTCCCGCCGCCTCATCGCGCCCGTCCCGCCGCGCCCGCCGGGGCGGGCACCCGGTCCGACGGCGGCGGCGCCGGCGGAAGGCCGCGGCGCGGCTCCGGGGAGATCCGGTTGAGCACGAGCACGAGCGCCGTGCCGTACACCACGTGGGCCGCGGCCATCACCGCTGGCCGCCCGGGCAGGTCCTGCGAGATCGGCGGCATGATCTTCAACTCCGGGATCCAGCCCTGGTAGCCGGAGACCCAGATCGCCAGCGCGTACGCCACGCCGGCCGGGACGCGCGGCCGCCGGCCGCCGGCGAGCAGGCCGAACAGCGCGCCCGAGGCGGCGCCGAAGGCGAAGTGGGCGAGCGTGCCGAGCGTCCGCTCCCCCGGCTTGGGCCGGTGCCGGTGCCCGGGCAGCAGCGCGCGCACCACGCGCTTGGGCGGCTGCTCCCGCATGAGCCCGGCGCGGGCGCCCGCGAGCATGAGCCCGCTCATCGCGGCCGTCGCCACCGTGCCGGCGAGGGCGCCCCGGGCCATCCGGCCGATCATCGGGCCACCGCCGCCACGTGCCGGAGGTGCTCGGCGAGCCCCTCGGGGTCGGCCACGGTCACGGTCACCGCCGGGTGGGTGAGCACCCGGCCCGGGGCGAGCGCGCGCACCGGCTCGTGGAAGCGCACGCACACGCCGCGGCGGCTGTTCGTGCCGAAGGTGAGGCCGCGGTCGGCAAGCGACAGGTGCGGGCCGATCACCCGCCACGGGGCGTACGGGCCGGTGACCGCCGCGTCGGCGACGTTCGACGTCGGGGTGCGCACCACCCACGGGCCGAACCGGATCACCAGCTCCTCGTTCACCTCGACGTACGCGCTGCTCGGCCGTACCCCGATGAGCCGGAGCGGCAGCCGCCACAGGGGGTCCACCGAGAACGGGAAACGTCGCATGTCATCCCTCCCCAGGCCGCAGCACGACCTTGATCACGCCCGCCTCCTTGTCGCGGAACGCGGTGTAGGCGCGGGTCGCCTCGCCCAGCGGCATCTCCGTGGTCACCAGCCCGGCCGCGTCGATCGGGTCCCCGGCGCGCAGCACCTCGAGGACCCGGTCGGTCCACCGGCGCACGTTCGCCTGCCCCCAGTGCAGCGCCACCTGCTTGTCGAACAGGTCGCCGAGCGGGAAGCGCATCATCCAGCCGCCGTACACGCCGGTGACCGAGACCGTGCCGCCGCGCCGTACCGAGCCGAGGGCGTGGTGCAGCGCCGCCATGCGGTCCGGCTGCACCTTCACGGTCTGCAGCATCCGCTCGGCGAGCGAGCCGTCGGCGTCCATGCCCACCGCGTCGATCACCGAGTCGGCGCCGCGCCCGCCGGTCATCTCCCGCACGGTGTCCACCACGTCGTCGACCGTGGTGAAGTCGATCGTCTCCGCCCCGTGCGCGGCGGCGAGCTTGAGCCGGTCCGGGTACCGGTCGATGCCGATCACCCGGGCGGCGCCGAGGTGCCTGGCGATGCGGCAGCACATCTGGCCGATCGGGCCGAGGCCGTACACCGCGAGCGTGCCGCCGGGCGGCACCTTGGCGTACTCGACCGCCTGCCACGCGGTGGGCAGCACGTCGGCGAGGAGCACCGCGGTGGTGTCCGGGATGCCGTCGTCCACCTTGATCGGCCCGAAGTGGGCCTGCGGCACCCGCAGGTACTCGGCCTGGGCGCCCGGCACCCCGCCGTACATGTGGCCGTAGCCGTACAGCGCCGCGCCCTTACGGCCGTGCATCGACTGCGTGGTCTCGCACTGCGAGTAGAGTCCCTGGTCGCACATGAAACAGCGACCGCAGGAGATGTTGAACGGGACCACGACCCGGTCCCCGGGCTTGATGTGCGTGACCGCCGAGCCGACCTCCTCGACCACGCCGAGCGCCTCGTGCCCGAGGATGTCGCCCGGCTTCACCAGCATCGACGCGCCGTGGTCGAACAGGTGCAGGTCCGACCCGCACACCCCGGTCGCGGTCACCCGGATCACCGCGTCCGTGGGCTCCTCGATGCGCGGGTCGGGCACGTTCTCGACCGACACCTTCCGCGGCCCCTGCCACACGACTGCCCTCATCCGGCTCGCTTCCTCCTCCCACTCCACGGAGCCATCGGGTCAAGAACCGCCCGCCCGGCCGTGTCCGGCGCGCCGTATCACTTCTCCGTCACGCTGCGTGGTCGCCCGGCAGGCACCCGGGTTGTGCCCGCCGCACTGCGGAGAAAACGGACAACGCGCCATCTGTCTCCTCCCCCGGCCCGGTAACCCCGCAGGCCAGCGGGTCGACAACCGGGCAAAGAGAAGCTGACCGACACTTGTAAGTGCTTTGTCCGTCGTTGACCTGCGGTTTCGTACTCTTCCCGCATGTCCCGTTGGATTGGCGCCGATGGCTGGGAAGTCGAACCGATCCGTCTCAACGGCAGCACCGTGCTGAGGATCCGCCACAACGGCTACCACGTCGCCTACGCGCGCAGCATCGCCGAGCTGTCCCGGCACGGCATCGACATCGCCGACCTCGTCGAGGTCGCCGACCTGCCCCGCTGACCCCGCAGCCGCTGGGCCGTACGGCGGGGCCGACGCATGCCCACGTCCCGCCATGGCCTTCTCTTTCGCCCTGCGCCGTCCGTGCCGCGCCGTACCGCCGGCGTGCCGCGGCGATGCCACAGTGATGCCGCGCTGATGCCGCGCCGAAGCCGCGGCCGTGCCGCGGAACGACACGAGGCCGACCGGAGGACCGGCCGGCCTCGCGCTGTGCCGAGAGGCGGGCTTCGGACTACGACGTGGCCGATGCGGCGCGGTCGTCACCGCCGCCGGACGCCGCCGCGGCCTGGGCCATGAGCCGCTTCTCCTCGCGGGTGGCGAACAGGCCGGACGGGGCCACGATCTTCGACTGCACGAACGGGGCCTCGGTGCTCGGCAGCGGCTCGGTGGCGCGGATCGCCTTGATCCACACTCGGGCCGCGTCCGCGATCACGATGATGATGAGGATCGCGAACAGCGCCGCCAGGACACCGTCGACCGTGGAGTTGACGACGATCTGGTGCATCTCGTCCATCGACTTCGCCGGGGCGAGGATCTCACCCCGCTCGATCGCGGCCTGGTAGCGGTCACGCTGGGCGAAGAAGCCGAGCGTCGGGTCGCTGGAGAACACCTTCTGCCAGCTCGCGGTCAGCGTCACCGCCGCGTCCCAGGCGAGCGGTGCCAACGTCACCCAGGCCCACTTCACCTTCCCGCTCTTGATGATCAGCGTGGTGGCGACGGTGAGCGCCACCGCGGCGAGCAGCTGGTTCGCGATGCCGAACAGCGGGAAGAGCTGGTTGATGCCGCCGAGCGGGTCGTTGACGCCCTGGTAGAGGAAGTAGCCCCAGGCCGCCACGACCACGGCGCTCGCCGCCACGAGGCTCGGCCACCAGCTCACCCGGCCGAACGGCTTCCACAGGTTGCCGATCGTGTCCTGCAGCATGAACCGGCCGACCCGGGTGCCCGCGTCCACGGTGGTGAGGATGAACAGCGCCTCGAACATGATCGCGAAGTGGTACCAGAACGCCTTGAAGCCGTCACCGCCGAGGAACCCGGAGAAGATCTCCGAGATGCCGACGGCGAGCGTCGGGGCGCCACCGGTGCGCGCGATCAGCGTCTCCTCCTGCACCGCGTCCGCCGCGGCCTGGAGCTGCTCGGGCGTGATGACGAAGCCCATGTTCGACACCGCCTCGGCGGCCGACTGCACCGTGGTGCCGACCACGCCGGCGGGCGAGTTCATGGCGAAGTAGAGGCCGGGGCTGAGCAGGCAGGCCGCGGCCATCGCCATCACCGCGACGAACGACTCCATGAGCATGGAGCCGTACCCGATCAGCCGGACCTGCGACTCCTTCTGGATCATCTTCGGCGTGGTGCCGGAGGAGATCAGGGAGTGGAAGCCGGACAGCGCGCCGCAGGCGATGATGATGAACACGAACGGGAACAGCGACCCGGCGAAGACCGGCCCGTCGCCGCTGAACGCGAAGTCGGTGAACGCGGTGTTCCGCATCGGCGGCAGCGTGATGACGATGCCCACCGCCATCAGCACGATGGTGCCGATCTTCATGAAGGTCGACAGGTAGTCTCGCGGCGCGAGCAGCATCCACACCGGCAGCACCGCGGCGAAGAAGCCGTACGCGATCAGGGCGAGCGCGAGCGTCGACGGGCTCAGCGTGAAGTACTCGGCCCAGCTCGACTCCTGCACCCAGCCGCCCGCGATGATCGCGAGGATGAGCAGGCCGACGCCGATCGCCGTGGTCTCGACGACCCGGCCGGGCCGTACCACCCGCAGGTAGAAGCCCATGAACAGGGCGATCGGGATGGTCATCGCGATGGAGAACACGCCCCACGGCGACTGCGCGAGCGCGTTCACCACGACGAGGGCGAGCACCGCGAGCAGGATGATCATGATCGCGAACACCGCGATCAGCGCGGCCGCGCCGCCGACCGGGCCGATCTCGTCACGGGCCATCTGCCCGAGGCTGCGGCCGTTGCGGCGCATGGAGAAGAAGAGGACCACCATGTCCTGCACGGCGCCGGCGAAGATCACGCCCGCGATGATCCAGATGGTGCCGGGCAGGTAGCCCATCTGCGCGGCGAGCACCGGCCCGACGAGCGGCCCGGCGCCCGCGATCGCGGCGAAATGGTGGCCGAACAGGATCCGCCGGTCCGTGGGCTGGTAGTCGATGCCGTTGTCGAGCCGTTCCGCCGGGGTGGCCCGGTTGTCGTCGACACCGAGCACCTTCCGGCAGATGAAACGGGCGTAGAAGCGGTAGGCGATGGCGTAGGAGCCGAGGGCGGCGCACACCAGCCAGACGGCGTTGACGCTCTCACCTCTGGACAGGGCGAGCACCGCCCATCCCGCCGCGCCCACCACGGCGACCAATGTCCAGATGATGATGGACCGAACCTTCTTCACCGGCTTACCTCCCGTGCAGGGGACGACCCAGGCAACAGCGCAGGCCGGCGTCCGGCGGCAGATCGGTGGTGAAGCGCCGCCAGCGCCACAGCGGGCGGCAGTCGATCGTCACCGGTTGGTCGACCAGGTGCACCCAGGCGAGGGGGTGGGCGAAGACCAGGTCGTTCCCGAGCCGCCGGGCCCGGCGGGGCAGCCGCGACCGCCGCAGCGCCCGGACCGAGAACTCCCCGGCGTCGGCGCAGCACAGCCCGGTGACGTGCCAGTCGACGAAGATCACCTCATCCTCGCCGAGCGCGTCGCGCGCCGCGGCCGTCAGCGTGATCCGGGACATCCGGGGCTCCCGACGACTCGTGACCCAGAAGCTAACGGCGCGTTTACCCGATCATGCAAAGATCGAAACATTGTTCTTTCACGCGTAGTAACGGTGAAATGCAGCCGTTACAGTGATGCGACAGGCAAATCACGCACTCGGGCATCATTCAGACGTCTGACAGATATGGTCAGGGTTGTTGGCACGTTCCCATACCGCGAGCGGCGGCGTACGTGATGCCCGTGGCTCGGAAGCCGGTCTCGTGACGCCGAACGGCCGGACCTCGTAGGGGCCTCGCAGGGTGCGCTTGCCGGTGCCGGTCGCGGTACCCCTCCGGTCTTTCGGCGTCAACGCGCAGGGGTCACCCAATACCCGACACGATCGGTCGGAAAACGGTCCGCCGCCGTGCCCCGGCCGCCGGAATTCGACTCCCGCATTTCTTGCGCGCGCCCGCGCGATCCGGTCGTCGATGATTCAGACTTCATTCCATGGCCCCCGATCCTTCCGCATGGAACGCGGTGATTTCGGCGAGCGGCGCGATCCTCGCGGTCCTGGCCACCCTCTGGGGTACCTCCCGCCGCGAGGCGCGGCAGGCGGAGCGGCAGCACGAGCAGGCCCGCGTCGAGGCCCGGCAGCGCGCGTACAGCGACCTGCTCGGCCCGGCGATGAAACTGCGGGTGCAGGTCGATCTCGCCTGCAGCGGCAAGCACTACGACATGAACGCCAAGCTCGCCGCCGTGCAGGAGAACGCGGAGACGGTCGGGCTGCACGCGTCCCACGTGGCGGTGATCGCCCCGCCCGCGGTCGCCGAGGCGGCCCGCGCGCTCGCCGCCGCGGCCACCCGGCTGTCGGCGACCGTGCTGCGCAACGCGGAGATGATCTGGGACAGCCCGGCGGACAATCGCTTGCTCATCGGCGAGATCAGGGTGCCCCCGGATTTCACCGAGTACGACGCCTGCATGGACGCGCTCTACCGGGCGATCGCCGACGACGGCCCGGACGAGCGGCGGTCTCAGCGCGGCCGGTTCCGGTCGCCGCTGAGCAGGAGGCGGGCCTTGCCGCGCTGATGCGGGTACAGCCGGGGCTCGCTCGCCGCCTCGGCGCGGCGCGCCAGCGCGTCGGCCGCGTCCGGCTCCCCGCGCAGGGCCTCGACCTGGGCGGCGTACAGCAGCACCGGCCCGCTGTTCGGCGCCTCGGTGAGCGCCTCGTCGATCTCCCGGCGGGCCGGCTCGAACCGGCCCACCCGGGCGAGCGCGAGCGCGTGCGCCGCCCGCGTGATGGCCGGCAGGCGCCGCCGTACCTGGGCGAGATCGCGCAGCGCCCCCTCGGCGTCGCCGAGGTCGGCGAGGAACTCGCCGCGCGCCCGCAGCGCCTCGGGTACGTTGCCCTTCGCCGACAGCACGCTGTTCACCATGGTCACCGCGCCCTGCGGCTGCCCGAGCTGCCACAGCACCCGGGCGAGCTCGGTGCGTACGGTGAGGTCGCCGGGGAGGCGCTCGGCCGCGGCGCGCAGCTCCTCCAGCGCCTGGACGCCGTCGCCCCGGGCGAGCCGCAGCCTCCCGGCCGCGGCGAGCAGCCGCCCCACCCCCGCGGTGTCCCCGCACGCCTCGAGCAGCGCGGCCGCGGCGTGGTAGCGGGACTCGGCGTCCTCGGTGATGCCACGTTCCACGGCGATGTTGCCGAGCAGGGTCTCGGCCTCGGCCCGCGCCCGCAGCTCGTCGCCGGGGGTCACGCGCAGCGCCGCGTCGGCGAGCCGCTCGGCGAGGGAGAGCTCCCCGCGGGCCATGGCGTGCAGCGCGTCGCGCAGGTACGTCCCGGTGTCGGCCGGCTCGGGCGCGGTGGGCGTGACCGCGCGGAGCGCGGGGATCAGCCGCGGATGCCGTACCGCGTAGCCGTCCCGTCCCGGCGCGCGTCCCAGCAGGTGCCGGTCCTCGAGCATGCGGAGCACCGGGCCGGGGACCGCGGTGTCCCCGGTCGCGGCATGCCCGTCGAGCAGGGCGTGCAGCCACACGGCGAGGTCGAGGAAGGAGGTGCCGGTCCGCTCGGCCACCTCGCCCAGCACCCGCCCGGCGAACCCGGCCAGCGAGGCGCCGACGTCGGCGTGCGCGCGGACCGCGTCCGCCGTGATCACCCGGAGGTCGGGCGGCAGCGCCCGCCACAGCCCCGCGCAGGCCACCTGGAGCAGCGCCGGCTCGACCCGGTCGGTGCCCGCCGCCAGGTCCTCGACGATGCCCTCGGCGACGCCGGGCGCGTACGAGCGCGCGGTCGCCTCGAGCGGCCGCCGTACCGCCTCGAGCGCGGCCTCGGGGTCGAGCGGCGCGAGCCGGAACCGGGCGAAGCCGCCGAGCGTGCGCTCGTACGCGGCGAGCTCGTCGAGGTGGCCCTCCCGGATCGACAGCAGCAGCCGCAGGTCGTCGTGCTCGTCGAGCGCCTCGGCGAGCTCCTCGGCGAACGCCCGCCGCCGGCGGTCCCGGCCGGGCGCGTGCGAGACGTCGGCGAACAGCTCCTCGACCTGGTCGACGGCCACCAGCAGCGGCGGCCGCCGCCCCCAGCTGTCGGTACGGCGGGGCCGTCTGCGCAGGAAGTCCCGCAGCGACCAGCCGACGAGGTTGGTGACCGGCTCGTGGGGCGCCAGCGAACACAGCAGCGCCAGGGTGTAGGGGTTGTGGTCGGGCAGCGCGGCCACCGGGAACACGGTGCGGTGCGACACCCGCCCGATCGGCGGCGCCTCGTCCCCGGGCGCGCCGACCAGCGGCAGCACCCCGGCCGCGATCAGCGAGGTACGGCCCGCGCCCGCCGGGCCGTACAGGACCGTCACCCGGTTACGCCGCCACAGCCCGGCCAGCTCCTCCGCCTCGCGGCCACGGCCGAAGAACCGGGGGGCGTCCCGGGTGGCGAAGGGCCGGGTCCCCACGTACGGGGGCACCGTCGCCCGCGTCGTCATGGTCCCGACCGTCATGTGCGGTGCCTCCTGTGCGTCGGGTCGAAGGTCGGCGGAGGCGGGCGCATGACGATCACCTGTCTCGCTGCTCGTTGCCGTTCACATCCTGCATGATGGCCGACGTCTAGTCCTGAAACCCGGCCACCACGTCCTGGTTCGTGTCCTGGGAACGGGCGTCGAGCATGCGCCGCAGCGCCGCACCGAGGGCCGTGGGGTCCGCCGCGTCGAGATCGGTAAGGTCGAGCCCGGTGAGGTCGAGCAGACCTCCCCCGGCGCCCGAGCCGTCGCCGGCGTGATCTCGCGTCACGTTCTCCTCAGGCATGCCACGCTCTCTGTCCATCGTCGCGAACGCCCATGCAGATGCTTCCCGCGAACGTGGTGCGCGGAACCTCACGGCCGGGCGACACTTCGATCAGCTCACTCATACACTCTCCGCCCCCGGCCTGTCGATCGGCTCGGCCCACTTCCTCCCACGGGTGCTGTTTTCTCCACCAATAATAATGCGGAGATGATCCCATATCACTCATAAACGGACATATGGGCATCGATGATCACTTAAATGACTTTTTGCCTCAGCTATCGCCCGGATCACCTGCGGCAATCGCGGCTCACCGGAGGCGAGTGGGTTTTCCGCAACCGACGGGTAGGGACAGTACGATTACCCGTACGATCGCGGACGAGCGGAGGCGTTGTGGACTCGGACTCGGCGAGAAATCGGCCGGTTGGACGCCTGCCCCAGATATGGGGAAAGGTGCCTCCTCGGAACAAGAATTTCACCGGCCGGGAGCAACTCCTCGAAGATCTTCACCGCAATGTCGCCGGCCGGGTGACCGCCGTGCTGCCGTACGCCCTGCACGGCATGGGCGGTGTCGGCAAGACGCAGATCGCGATCGAGTACGCCTACCGCTACCGGTCCGAGTACGACCTCGTCTGGTGGATCCCGGCAGACCAGCACCGGCTCGTCCCGTCCACGCTCGCCGCCCTCGCGCCCTCGCTGGGCCTGCAGTCCGCGCAGGCGACGGGCATCGACGACGCGGCCAACGCCGTGCTCACCGCGCTGCGCCGCGGCGAGCCGATCGACAAGTGGCTGCTCATCTTCGACAACGCCGAGAATCCCGAGGAGATCATCCGCCTGGTGCCGCTCGACGGTCCCGGCCATGTGCTGATCACGTCGCGCAACCAGGAGTGGGAGAGCGTCGTCGAGACGATCCACGTCGACACCTTCACCCGCGAGGAGAGCATCGAGTTCCTCAGCCGCCGGGCGCCCAAGTCGGTCACCCCGGCCGAGGCCCACCTGCTCGCCGAGCGGCTCGGGGACCTGCCGCTCGCCCTGGAACAGGCGGGCGCGCTGCAGTCGGTCACGGGCATGTCCACCGAGGAGTACCTGGACCTCCTCGACAAGCAGCCGGCGCAGCTGCTCAACCAGATCGGCGCCCCGGAGTACCGGGCGCCGATGACCGCGGCGTGGCAGCTCTCGGTGAGCAAGCTCCAGGAGGAGCTGCCCGAGGCGCTCGAGCTGCTGCGCGCCTGCGCGTTCTTCGGCCCCGAGCCGATCCCCCTCGACGTCTTCCGGCGCAGCACCCTGCCCAAGGACTCCAAGCTCCACCCGGTGATCGGCAACGCGATCCGCCGCTCGCAGGCGCTGCGCATGCTGGGCCGCTTCGCGCTCGGCCGCATCGACTCCGACAACCGCACGATCCAGGTCCACCGGCTCATCCAGGCCCTGGTGCGGGCCTCGCTCTCGCCCGAGGAGCAGTCCGTCTACCGGGACGAGGTGCACCTGCTGCTCGCCGGCGCCGCACCGCACGACCCGGACGACGAGTCCCGCTGGCCGCGCTTCGACGAGCTGGTCGCCCACGTCGAGCCGACGAACATCGCCGACTCCACGCGGGAGCAGGTACGGGAGTTCGCGCTCAACGTGGCGCGCTACCTCACCAACCGCGGCGACTTCGCCACGGCCCGGGCGTTCATCGACCGGTACCTGGCCTCGTGGCGGCGGAACACCGACCCCGACGCCCGCGAGATCATCCTCGCCGAGCGCCGGCTCGCCACCATCCTGCGCGAGCAGGGCGACTACCGCGCGGCGCACGAGATCGTCGAGGCGACGCTGCCGCGCGCCCGCCGCGTCCTCGGCGAGGACGACGAGATCACGCTCAGCCTGCTCAGCCTCGCCGGCGCCAACCTGCGCGCCCAGGGCGACTTCCGCGCCGCCCTGGAGCAGGACCGCATGTGCCGGGAGCTGCACGAGGCGCGGTACGGCGAGCGCGACCCGCGCACGTTGCGGGTGACCCACAACTTCGCGCTCGACCTCGGCCTGATGAGCGACTACCCGGGGGCGCGCGCCCTGCACGAGGCCGTGTTCAACGCGCAGAGCGAGGCCACCCAGGGCGTCAGCAAGCTCAACGTGCTCGCCTCGTGGACCGGCCTCGCCCGGGCGGTACGGCTGTGCGGCGACTACAACGAGGCCAGGTTCCTCAGCGAGGACGCCTACGACTTCGGCCGCCAGGAGCTCAGCGCCGACAACCCGTGGACGCTGCGCACCGGCAAGGAGCTGTCGATCGCGCTGCGCCGCTCGGGCGCCGTCGAGGAGGCGCTGGAGCTCGCCCGGGAGCTGGTCACCAGGTTCACCCGCATCGTCGGCAAGGACAACCCCGGCACGCTCGCCGCCGAGGTGGCCCTCGCCAACGCGCTGCGCGCCGCCGGGCGGATCGACGAGGCGTTCCCGATCGCTAAGGACACCGCCGAGCGCTACCCGAAGGTGTACGGCAAGACCCACCCGTACACCTACGGCTGCCTCACCAACCTCGCCCTGCTGCAGCGGCTGCGCGGCCGGGCCGACCTCGCCCGCGAGCTGAACCGGCAGGCGCTCGACGGCCTGGACGCGCGGCTCGGCCACGACCATCACTATCCGCTCACCGTGGCCACGAACCTCGCCAGCGACCTCGCCGCGCTCGGCGACGTCCAGGCCGCCCACGACCTCGGCAGCGACACCCTGCGCCGGCTCAAGGCGAAGCTCGGCGACCACCACCCGATGACCCTCGGCTGCGCCGCCAACCTCGTGCTCGACCTGCGGGCACTGGGCGCCGACCAGGAGGCCGACGCGCTGCACACCGAGACCCTCACCGCCTACGCGCAGACGCTCGGCCCCGACCACCCGGACACCATGCTCGCCGAGTCCGGCACCCGCCTCAACTTCGACTTCGACCCGCCGGACATCTGATCGGCACTCCCCGGCCGGCCGTACGTCGGCGCGCCTGCCACGCCTGCCGCGCGGCTCGGGCGCGGGCCGCCTACGAGGCACCGGCGTGATCGCCCACGCGTCACGGCGGGGCATCCCACGGGCGGCTTCGCACCACTGGCTTCGGCCGCGCCACGGGCTCACCGGATGGCCCGTGCGGTTGCACGCTCGTCCGGTGCCCGCCACGACGTAGCGTGTCGTGGCAACGGCTTCACCTGCCAGGCGGTCAGGGGCGCACCATCACCACGGCTGGTCCGTGCCCACTCAACCCGTCCGCCGGGTCCGGCTCACCGGGCGGCCACAGCGCTGTGTGCGTGCCGCTCCCCGCGATGCGCCTCGGCCTCCCGCCGCACGCGTATCACGGACTCGCGTTCGGCACCGGTCTTACCTGCCACGCGGTCAAGGTACGCAGCATCGCCGAAGCCAGTCCCCGCCGTGGGCCAAGGCCAGGACTCACACCGCCGGACCCCGGCTCACCGGATGGCCATGCGGTTGCGCGCCCGCCACCGCCTGCGGTGCAGCTCGGCCTCGCGCCGGGCGCGTACGGCCGCCTCGCGCGGCACCGGCTCGGCCTGCCACGCGGTCAAGGTACGCAGCATCGCCGAGGCGAGTACCTTTCCGGGCTCGGTGAGCAGCCGCTCGGTGAGCAGGGCGCGGGTCACCTGCAGCGCCCCGGCCCGCCAACGGGCGTACTCGGCGTGCGCCCGGATCGCCGCGGCCCCACCCTCCCGGTGGCGTTGCCGCCGCCAGAACCCGCTCACCGCAAGGTGCGCGAACGCGCCCTGCAGCAGCCCGGCGGGCGGGCGGGGATCGTCCCGCCACGGCGCGTAGTACCGCCGGTGACCCACGCCCGGCCGGACGAGCGGCACGATGTCGATCACCGCGTTGAGCTTGCTGTGCTGTACCTCGTGGACGAGGGCCGCGGCCAGTGCGGGCGCGTCCACCGGACGGGACACCGCGACCGCGCCGAACGCCTCCGACGAGGTGGCGCTGCGCTGCCCGGTGGGCGGCCGTTCGAGCGGCGTGATCGCCCGCATCACCGCGGCCACCTCGGCCGCCGCCACCGGATGGCCGGTGACCAGCACCTGCCAGGCGTCGTGGAACACCGCCCGCCACTCCGCCGCCTCGGCCGCGGTGAGCCGCCCGTTCACCAGGGCGCCCGGCATCCGGAACGGGTCGAGGTCGTCGACGAGGACGCGGATCGTGAACTCCCCGGCCCCGGCGGCGAGCGCGCGCATCCCACGCCATCCGGGCGCGTCCGCCTCCGCGTCGGCCGGGATCGCCACCCGCGCGCCGGTGGCGATCACCTCGGCGCCCGCCGCGCCCGACCGCACCAGCGCGAACCGGTCGGAGGTGCCGAGCATCGCCTGCCCCAGGGACGGCAGCGTGACCGCCCCGTCCACCACCGGCACCTCCACCGCGCCCTCGGCGCCGCTCTTCACCAGCACCGCCGCGGCGAGGGCGGCGAGCCCCGCCGGCCGGGCGGCCGGGCCGGTCGGCTCCCCGCGCAGGCCGCGCAGGGTGTGGAAGGCCCACGCGCCGGCCGCGGGATGCCGCAGCACCTCCCCGGCGACCCCCGGGTACCGCCGCTGGAGCCGGGCGAGCAGCTCGTAGCCGTGCCGTACCCGCTCCGCCTCGGGATGGCCGGCCCGCCGGGCGGTGTCCATGACGCCCCAGAGCAGCAGCATGCGCCCGTCGTACTGCGCGGCCGCCAGCCGCTCGACGATCTTCGTGACGTCGTCTCCGCCGCCGAGGGCGACGAGCTCCTCCTCGCCGAGACGGTACGGCACCGGCCTCATCGCGCCACCCGCCCGACGGCCGCCCGCGCGCGCAGGTCCGCCTGCATGCGTGACCGGATATGGGTGATCAGCCGGAACAGATCGGGACAGTAGACAGAGGGATTCGCGAACCCGTTCCCCCTGCGGTAGCGGTGCGCGAAATGCCCGCCCCCGCACACCCGCCCCACCGGACAGGCCCGGCACCGCGCCGCCTGCCCTGCGACGCCGAGCTGCCGCGCCGCGAACCCCGGCAGCGCGAGCGCCTGGTCGAAGCGGTCCCTGGCCACGTGCAGCCCGGTGGCGGGCGCCCCGGGGTACGCCGCCTTGAGCGCCGAGCCCTGCTCGATGGCCCCGTCCGTCTCCACCACGACCGTGGCGGCCGGCGAGATCCCGACGCTCTCCACCGTGCTCGCCCCGCCCAGCAACAGGTGCATGATCTCCCCGAACAGCCGAATCCGCACCGGCACCGGCGCCGCGCCGTACCACCGCTCGAAGATCTCGATCAGCCAGTCCGCGTACGGCGTGGCCGCCGCGCCCGGCACCCGCCCCGGCGGCGGCCGCTCCCAGTTGGCCAGCGGCAGCAGAAAGTCGATCGTCGGCGGCCCCCACGCGAGCAGCGCCTCGTACGTGCGCACCGGGTCGTTGCGGATGTCGATCGTGCACAGCAACCGGTCGAACAGGTGCCGGTACCGCTCGCCGGTGAGCAGCCGCAGCCCGGCCGTCACCGCCGCGTGGCTGCCCCGCCCGTCCGGCGTGCGCCGGTGCCGCTCCTGCGCCTCGGCGTCCCCGTCGAGGCTCACCCCCACCCGGACCCCGAGCTCGTCGAAGAGCCGCAGGTAACGCTCGTCGAGGAGGACCGCGTTCGTCTGCACCCGCACCCCGACCCGGGCCGCGCCCCCGACGGCCGCGCGGATGGTGCGCACGACATGGCCGAGGTGCTCCACCCCGGCCAGCAGCGGCTCTCCCCCGTGCAGCACGACCTCGACCGCGTCGAGCCCGTGGGCGTGCACATGCTCGGCGATGCGCGCGGCGGTCTGCTCGATCACCTCCCGGCTCATCCGCCGGGGCCGGAAACGCCAGCTCTGATCTGGCATTTCGTACATGTAGCAGTAGTCACAGGCCAGATTGCACCGGCTGTGCACCTTTAACACGAATTCCCGAAAGGGATACGGCCGCCAGCCCTCGGCCAGCAACGCCCCGACGTCAAGCGTCGCCGGCCACTCCCGCCCGACCGTTCCCCCATCCCCCGCGCGCCCCACGCACCGCCCCCTCACGCCCTCGCCAGCGGGCGCAGCCACCAGTGGCCGTCCCATTTGGCCTTATATCACCCATTAAAACTAACCAAACCATATAGACAAACACTCTTTACAGATGCCTGTCCGCGAAGTCGGCCATCGCCCCGGTTAACCCCGGCCGAATCGTGAGGGAAATTGCCAGGTGTCACGTTGTGCTCTGCCGCATCGTGCTATCCCTGGCCGCATAGAGGCGGCACCTCGTACGCTGGACGAACCAAAGGCTTCAGGAGGTGCGAGGCCGTGTACGACGACGCCACCGTCGGTGCCCGCCTCAGAACGCTACGCCGCTGGCGGCGGATGACGCTGGCTCAGCTCGCCGGGCAGGCCGGACTCAGCGTGAGTTTCCTCTCCATGGCCGAGCGCGGACAGCGAGCCCTGGACCGCCGTTCCCACATTTCCGCTCTGGCCGCTGCCCTGCAGGTATCCGAGACCGAGTTGCTGGGCGGCCCGCACCTTGGAGACGATCCGTTGCGCGCGGACCCGCATGCGGCGATTCCGCCCATCCGGGTCGCGTTACAGACCAACACACTCACCGCCCCGGCCGTCGACCGTGCCCGGCCGATCGACGAACTCGCCGCCGAACTGCGACGCGTCGAGGCCGCCTCAGCGGTTTGCGACTACATCGAACTCGGCCGCCTGCTCCCCCCGCTCCTGGACGAACTGCACTATCACATCGCCCAACCGATCGGCGAGCGAGAACAGCGGGTCGCGTTGGAAATGCTCATCGAAGCGTGCCATCCGGCCTCGGTCAGGAGTAAGGATCTGGGCTATCCGGACCTCGCCTACCTGGCGGCGGCCCGGGCGGACGCGGCAGCCCGCATGCTCGACGACCCGATCGCGATCGGTAAGGCCACGTACCTGCTGATTCAGGCGATGCCGCGAGCCGGAAGCTGGGAGCGGACGCACGCCGCCGCTCTCCGCGCGGCCACCGCGCTCCAGCCACACGCCCGTACTGACGTAGGCATCGCCGTACTGGGCATGCTCACCCTGATGGCCGCCCTGAGCGCGGCCGTCAGCCTCCGGCTGGACGACGCCGAGGATCTGCTGAACGAGGCCACCGAGCTCGCCACACGCGTTCCCGACGATCCCGTGAACAACTGGGGATCATTCTCCGCCACCAACGTGGGCGGATGGCGGGTGGCCATAGCCGTGGAAACCGGGCGAACCGGACGCGGCGTGCTGGAAATCGCCGAGCGAATCGACCGCAGCCGGTACGGCACGCGCCGATCGCGGCACGCGATGCTGCTGGCCGACGTCGGCCGCGGCCTGGCCAAGGAGCGGAGCACCCGCGACCAGGCGATCGAGTGGCTGCGGGAGGCGGAGCGAATTGCCCCGCAACGGATTCGCAACGACGCTCGGGTACGCGAGACAGTGGCGGTACTGCTGGAGCAGTCACGCGCAGCGGCCGCCGGCCGGGAGCTACGCGGCATGGCCGCTCGAATGGGCGTCCCCCACTGACCATGCCGGATCGCTCTCATTTCACTCTGGTGAAACACTACACAGCCAGGCGACTACTTTCCGTGCGGTGATGGGCACGGAGAGCAAGACCGGAACCACCTGCTCGGCCGATTGTCGAGGAGCGTCCTCGAGGCGGGAGACAACCTCGCCTGAGCACACCGCTGCCTCCGGCCCGTCACGCCGATGTAATCAGAGGACGCTAGCGAGGCGATATCGTGGCGCAGCGGACCGGGTCGGCCCCTTGTGTGACAAGGCTCCCGTCTACGGGAGCACGCCGTCGCACCTGCACACCAGTCGGATGCACGCGTCGCGGCCTCGCACCGTCCTCGCTCCCCCCCTGTCCAAGCGAGGTTCTATGACGCGCCATCCGTCAGGCGACTCCTTTCGTATCTGGGACTTGCCGCCCGACCTTCGTGCACCTGCCGTCGCCCGGGACCTAACCCGGAAGGCCCTGGCCGACTGGGGTCTGGACACCGTTGCGGACGACATCCTCCTCGTCGTCTCAGAGCTGGTCACCAACGCCGCCGTACACGGCGCGCCGCCCATCCGCCTCCAGCTACGGCTGGAGCCTGAATGTCTGTACGGCTCCGTCGTGGATCATGGCGGAATCTTGCCCCGCCGCGTGAACACGCAAGACGACATGACGGAGCACGGCCGCGGCCTGGCCTTAATCTCCACGATCACGACATCGGCGGGCTGGAAACACACCCCCGCAGGCGCAACACACGTGTGGTTCACCTACAGATTGCCGAGGCGATGAACCCCCCACCCCATCCCGTTTCGACCATGACAGCCGCCCGCCATCGCCTGCGCACTGCGGGCGGCGTCAACGTTGCACCCCCAGGGATGATCGGGAACCTGGCCGGGCACCCGCCGTTGATGGGGCGCCCGGTGGCGTTGCGATCCCTCCAGGGATGATCGGGAACCGGCGGCCGTGTACCGGCAGATCATGGCGGATCTTGCCGCGTTGCGATTCCTCCAGGGATGATCGGGAACCCCCCGGCCGGACCGTCACAGCAGCCCCCGGCCGAGCCCGCGTTGCGATCCCTCCAGGGATGATCGGGAACCCGGTGAATCCACGTCGCCGACCGGCCGTCCCGCTCGTTGCGATCCCTCCAGGGATGATCGGGAACCTGGTCCGACCAACTAGACCAGGAGGATCACAAATGACCCCGTTGCGATCCCTCCAGGGATGATCGGGAACGTGTCCGGGACCGGCACCCGGGCGTGCTTGTGCGCGTTGCGATCCCTCCAGGGATGATCGGGAACGTGTCCGGGACCGGCACCCGGGCGTGCTTGTGCGCGTTGCGATCCCTCCAGGGATGATCGGGAACGTGTCCGGGACCGGCACCCGGGCGTGCTTGTGCGCGTTGCGATCCCTCCAGGGATGATCGGGAACTACGCGACCTACCTGGGCTCCGCGCCCCCGCCGGGCATGTTGCGATCCCTCCAGGGATGATCGGGAACGAGACCCGCTCCTGGTCGACGCCTGCGGGCTTCACGTTGCGATCCCTCCAGGGATGATCGGGAACAAGACGAAGCGAGGGAGGTCCGCATGACCAAGTGGTGGAAGTTGCGATCCCTCCAGGGATGATCGGGAACGCCGTCAAGGCACTGGACATCACGCCCGAGGCGCGGGTTGCGATCCCTCCAGGGATGATCGGGAACGGGGAGAAGATCACCAACCCCCGGCAGGAACGCCGGTTGCGATCCCTCCAGGGATGATCGGGAACCCCGAAGGGATTCAAAATGCACGGTTCAACCGTACCGTTGCGATCCCTCCAGGGATGATCGGGAACCTGCCGCCACACCCACGGCACGCCGGGCGACGTGCTGTTGCGATCCCTCCAGGGATGATCGGGAACTCGTCGACAGCGTCGACCTCTGGGCGATCGTCGCCAAGCAGTTGCGATCCCTCCAGGGATGATCGGGAACGCCGCCCTCGCCGCCGGCCGCCGAGCGGGAACGCGTTGCGATCCCTCCAGGGATGATCGGGAACCTGGTGACTGGCTCGCCAGCTACCTCGGTGTCTCGTTGCGATCCCTCCAGGGATGATCGGGAACTCATCACCCATGTGTTGCTCAGCACGCCGAACCACGTTGCGATCCCTCCAGGGATGATCGGGAACCCGGGATCTCATAGCCGCACTCGGCATGAGGCAGTTGCGATCCCTCCAGGGATGATCGGGAACGAGGCGCTGCACCTTCCGCCGCTGAAGCGGCCGGTGTTGCGATCCCTCCAGGGATGATCGGGAACGTGATGACTGCCAGTCGGGGCTGAGGGCGAATCTGATGTTGCGATCCCTCCAGGGATGATCGGGAACCCGGACCGGTTCTGGAACCGTAACCAGGAGTACATGTTGCGATCCCTCCAGGGATGATCGGGAACTCGTCACCACCAGCTACGGCACCTGGTGCACCAGGGTGTTGCGATCCCTCCAGGGATGATCGGGAACGCGAGCCCACCCGGCGGGAGCGGGCGGACCTGGGGTTGCGATCCCTCCAGGGATGATCGGGAACCCGGGATCGCCGGGGCGGTCCCAGACACCTCGGAGATGTTGCGATCCCTCCAGGGATGATCGGGAACGTGGGCACCCCGCCGTCCGGCGGCCCCGTCGTCTGGTTGCGATCCCTCCAGGGATGATCGGGAACACAGCAGCTCGGTGTCGTCGCTGCCGTACCCCTGCTCGTTGCGATCCCTCCAGGGATGATCGGGAACATGTAGCATAGATAGTGATATCTGGGTTCCGGAGAGGTTGCGATCCCTCCAGGGATGATCGGGAACTGGATCGTGACCACACCCGTCGTCTGGGAGCTGGGGTTGCGATCCCTCCAGGGATGATCGGGAACGGGCCGCCTCACCGCCAAGGCCGTGCGCTGGGCGGTGTTGCGATCCCTCCAGGGATGATCGGGAACCGGCATGGGGCGTGTCTGATGTCCCCGTCTGGTCTGAGGTTGCGATCCCTCCAGGGATGATCGGGAACGTCCATTCGCCAGGATCAACCGGTTCGCCGGCGGGTTGCGATCCCTCCAGGGATGATCGGGAACCCGGGCCGCGGCCGGTGTGCGTGTGGTGGCGTAGGGTTGCGATCCCTCCAGGGATGATCGGGAACTGGAGCGTCCGGGTTGGTCCGGGACGCGAATGATCGTTGCGATCCCTCCAGGGATGATCGGGAACGCGATGTCGACCGGCATCGTCCTCCTATGCCACGCCGTTGCGATCCCTCCAGGGATGATCGGGAACCGGCCGGGATTGGGCGGCCGCGCAGGATGTCCTCGTGTTCCCGTTGCGATCCCTCCAGGGATGATCGGGAACTCGACATGATCCTGACCTTGACGACGTATCGGGGTTGCGATCCCTCCAGGGATGATCGGGAACTGGGTTTACCGAGTCCCGGTAAACCCAGGACTCGGTGGTTGCGATCCCTCCAGGGATGATCGGGAACCTTCAGCGCCTTCGCCGCCCGACCCACGCGCGAGATGTTGCGATCCCTCCAGGGATGATCGGGAACCAGCCTCCCGCTCGGCCCGGGCCCTCAGGTCGGGTTGCGATCCCTCCAGGGATGATCGGGAACGCGTCCCTCCTAGGCATCGTGCTGTGGGAGCTGAGTTGCGATCCCTCCAGGGATGATCGGGAACGCGGCCCTCGCCGCGAAGATCCGCCGTAAGGAGGGGTTGCGATCCCTCCAGGGATGATCGGGAACCCCAGGGTAAAGTCCCAGGTCAGCCCGCTGTTGATCGGGCGCTTGTACCGTGTTTTTGCAGCGACCCGGCGGTAATGCATGTGTGCAGGTCAGAGCGTTGATCAAAGTACCGGGCTGGTGTTGCCGAGCTCTTGCCCGATCGTCTCGATCTCGAGCTTAGTGGGCGATGGAAAGCGGTAGATGAGGACGCTGTCGTAGCTGCTGTCGATCACCTTCCTGATCGCGACTGTGAAGCTGCGGTACTGGGCGGCGGACAGCTCGCCTTGGAAGACACTGCGCTGCACCCAATGCAGGTATCGGCGGCAGGTCTTGAGGACCTTCGGATTGCGCTCGGCGAGGGTGTCGTACACCACGATCACGAACATAGGTCACCACCAGGGTTTGAAGGGGGTGTACGGCTCACCCTCCAGGCACAGGCGCACGATCTTGAGAGCCTCCAGGTGGATGAGTTCCTCGTAGGAAACCTTGCGGCGAAGCTTGCGGTGGTAGACAGTCGTCGCCAGTTCGGTACGCATCATCTCGGCGACCTTCTTTCGGCCGTCGCGACTCAGTGAGACATAGCCGACGCCGGCTTCGAAGTCGCTCTCCCGCAAGGTCTTCTGCGCGGCCGCTCTGCGCAGCAGCCGTTCGGCGAACAACGGCTTGAACGGCTCGGCCAAGTCGAGGGCGAGGGTGTTGCGACGGCGGTCGGTGTCCGAGTGGAGGAAGCCGAGTGCCGGGTGCAGCGGCGTACAGCGCAACGCCGTCAGGACCCGGGAGTAGGTGATGGAGTTCATGTACGAGACGAAGGCGTTGCCGGCGTTCGTGGGCGGACGGCGGGTGCGACCCTGTAGGCGCAGCCACCGGGGGAGCATGGTGTCCAGTACGGCCCAAGCCGTCCTCCGGAAGTCGCCCTCCGCCCCCATGAGCTGCGCGGACGTCGTGCAGTCCGGAAGCCGGTCGGCGAGCCGCTTCAACGGCTCGTCGAGAAGATCGCTTTCCAGACACCAGCGGATGTTCCCCGCCGTAGCGGCCACGAGGGCGCGTCCGACGGACATCCTCGTCTCCGGGAGATCGGTCAGCCGCACCTGGCTCCGTATCACGTGAGCCGAGGAGTTCTCCTCAGAGGGTGTGATCGCTCCGGCGTAGTTTCCGTAGTGGTCGAGAACGTGGATGATCACGCCCTGCCTGCTCAGCACAGAGATGGCCGACGTGTTGATGTCCACATGGTCGAACGCCACGATGTCGCGGATGTCGGTGATCGGAATGCGGACCCGGGTCCCGTCGGCACGTTCGATACGGATGCTGCCGTCCTCACGTCGTATGCGGCAGGGTTCGGTCAGCCAGTAGGTACGTGAGGAAGCGCTCATCAACCGCCCCAGCAGTAGTCGGTGTACGAACAGCCTCTGCACCTGCGCCGCTCGGGGCGGGGCGGGGCGGTCGGCGACGCGATGACCTCGCGGGCCCGGGACTCCACCCGTTCCGCGAGTGCCTTGGCCGAGGAGTCCCAGGGCACCTCGACCTTCCGCCGGATCAACGGATAGTGGACGACCCCGCCGCGGACGTTCACTCCACGGCGTTCGAGCAACAGGCAGTAGTGGCGTACCTGGGCTTCGTGCTGTTCGGACGGGGCACGCGAGGACTTGGTCTCGTGGACGATCGCCCCCGTGGTCACCCAGTCGATCTTCGCCTCGCCCAGATCGAGGTCACGCCGACGCGTGTAGGTGGTTTCGTCCACCGCCTCGCCGTACTGCACGGATGCACTGCGCTGTTCGGGGCGGTAGCCGCGCATGTACAGCCAGAGCTGGCGAGGGCAGTGCAGCAGGTACTTGATGTGGACGCCGCCGAGTCCGCTGACGTCGTCCTCGTCGATGACACCGTTCAAAAGATCGTATCCGCGGGTGGTGTGACCTTGGTCTCGCCCTTCGCTTGCTTCGCCGGCAGTGACAGTCCCGTTTCGGGCGAGTACGGCATGGCGATCTCGAACAGCCGCAGCCGACGGTTGTAGGTCCCGTAACGCATGGCTGAGCCGTACCGCATGGGAATGAGCAGCCGGTGGGCGAGCAGCGGATCCTCCGCCTCGAGTTCGCGATACCGGTCAAGGTCCTCGTGGTGCAGAACCTCCACGCTGTCCAGCTCCCGGGCCAGCTTGTCGGCGAATTCGGCCCGGTCGTGGAAGGGGGTGGTGAAGGTGAGGAACGCCCGGTCGAACGTGTCCCTGCTCTGCCGAGCCCGGGTCTCCCACTCCCGTCCCCACTCGGTGGCGTATGCGGTCTTCAGCCACGCGTCGATGGTCTGCTCGGAGATGATCGGGCCGGGATGCTCGGTGAGGGCGAGCCGCGCGGCGTCGAGTGCCGCCTGCTCGTACGGCCATGCCTCGACGTCGAGGTGAACACGGAATTCCACCACGCCGTCCGGGTGACGGCCACGCCGGTTGACGCGCCCGGCGCGCTGCGCGATCGCCTCCACCGGTGCCAGCTCGCTCACCCCGCGATCGAAGTCCAGGCAAAGGGAGACCTCGAGGGCCTGGGTGGCGACGACCAGGCCGCCTCGACGCTCTCCCCCGTGTTCGTCCCGCTCCGGGTAGCGCTGCCGTATGCGCTTCTCGATCGCATCCCGATCCTTGTGGCGGAACCGTGAGTGCAGGAGAATCGCGGCATCCTCGTCGCCGGGGTGCGCTTCGAGCGCCGCCGACCGCAGTGCCTGGTACAGCCGCTGTGCGCGCGCAACGGTGTTGGCCACCACGAGCACGCCGTGTCCCTCGGCCAGCCACCTGCGGATGCGGTCCAGACTCGCCGGGCTGTCGATCGCCTCCTCGTCCAGCACCAGGCGATGGCGATCCGGCGCCACCCCCGGAGGTGCGTCGACGATCTCGACCGGCGAAGGGCCGAGGGACTCCCGTACGAGGTCGACCATCGGCCGGGCCAGCGTCGCCGAGAGTACGCAGACGCGGCTGCCGAGCCGGGCCCACAGCCGCATGGCCGCGCAGATCCGCCCGAACACCACCGGGTCGTAGGCGTGTAGCTCGTCCAGCACCATGAGCGCGTTCGCCTGCTCGATGAGCCCGGCGGAATGCGCGGGGCCGGCGAGCGCCGCCCGCAGCAGTTGGTGCGGGGTGGCGACGCGCACGCGCTGGGCGAACAGCCGCATCGCCGCACGCTGGGCCCTCGCCTTGCGCGCGTGCTCCCGACCTGCCGGTCCATCGTCGCCTGTGCACTCGGCGAGAAGGCTCTGCGCGGCGGTGGAGTGCAGGATCGCGATCTCACCGGGTTCGGCCCCAAGGTCCTCGATGAACCGGAGCCGGGCGGCGTCGATCGACGCCCGGTACGGCAACAGCCAGATCAGCCTGGGATGCCCGGGCATGTCGTCGAGCTGTCGAGAGGCCCAGGACAGGCCCGTTTCGGTCTTGCCGCTGCCGGTCGGGGCCCGCACGATCAGATGGCCGATGTGTTCGCTCGCCTTCACCTGGTGGGGATACGGCCGGGCGAGGCTCGTGACGTACCGGTTGGGCAGCGGCATCCGGGTGTGGAGCGGTACATGCGCGGATGCCGACCGGTCGGCCAGGACGACCGCGCCCTGCAGCAGCACGGCCTGCAGTCCCTCCTCCGGCGTGACCTCGCCCGACCATCGGATCCTGACCTGGCCAAAGGCGTCGCGAGCCAGTTCCCACAGCTTGCGGTCGTCCGCCGGCACCTCTACACCCAGCTCCCGTGCGAACCAGGCGAGCGCAGCGGCACGTCGCGAAATGGGGACCTGACGCCCGAATTTCGCCGCCCAGTCCGCATCCGGCGGATACATGCGTGTCAGCCCGTCCTCACCGGTGAGTGCCCGATGGTGGAACACCACACCGGCCGCGATCATCTGTTGATCGCGCTCGGGCAGAGACCGGGTCAGCAGGTGCACGAAGGCCAGGGAGAGCACTTCGTGCCGTTCCCCCCAGAGTTCCCCCCGGGGACGCAGTCGACGTTGGAAGCCCTCGGCCACCTTCCCGGCATCATGCAGTAGGGCCGCCGCTCGTACCCATGCCCAGAAGCCGGGCCACTTGGCCAGCAGACCCGGTGAGCCGATGCGTTCGGCGAGATCGTCGGCCGCTCGCCGTACCTGCAGGCTGTGTTCCGTCAGCGTTTCCGGGCGTCCCAGCGGGGAGTGAGCGGTGGACTTGGCCAGAACCTGCATGAGCTCCGTGGTCTCTTCGTGCAGCGGGTCGATCGCGTGCAGCCACACCGCCTGGTCGCCGTCACGGTAGGCGCCTCGCACCGTCTCCCAACCGCCGGGCTCTGCGCACCACAGATAGTCGCTGTAGGTGGATCGCAACCGGTCCAGGCTGACGTGATCCGCGAGCCGGAGCACGGTCGCGCGCGGAGAGGCGTGTCCGCCGACAGGTGCCAGCGCGTGTCCGACCACGGCCCGCTCGGCGGGGTACAGCGTCACCGAGGAAATGCTCCGGACGTACACCAAATCTTGAGAACGCCCGAGTCGCAGCCCCCAAACCGGACGGCGCAGCGCACGCGCGATCCGTCCACCGTCGGGCTCCGGAATCCACAACGTCACGCGGACCCCGGCGAGGAAGGGACGTTCCCGGAGGGTCATGCCACCCTTGCCCTCGCGTACCCGGCCGCGAACCGCGGGGTTGGAACCGTCGGCCGCGATCGGATGGTAGGTTTCGGCGTCCACCCCGCCGCCGTCGGCACAGGCGGCCATGCCGAAGACGATCGGTTCCGTCGGGTTACCGGTGGCCGCCGCGAACATCCCCCGCACCGTCGACGGCGGAGGTACGGCCAGGCAGCGGCTCACCCCCGGAAACATCGGGTCGCGGAACGAGGCCACCGGCACATACAGCTCTATGCGCACCGCCTCGATCGGAGTGCGCTGCGGCTCCACCGGCATCACCTGACCGAGTCGTCGAACCACGAATCGTGCGCGCCGTCCCGGATCTCCTGGGCGAGGGCGCGCAGCATCGACCGGGGATGGTCGATGACGATCTGCTCGTCGTCGAGAAGGTCCGCGACGTCTGCCTCGAACTGCTTCCGCAGCTGTTCGTGGAATCCGGGCCGCCAGCCGAGCCGCACCGGCGCCTCCCACTCCCCGTGCCAGGCGGCCAGCTCGTCCCGCAGCACCTGAGCCCGCACCTGCAGGCCGTACGGTTCCTCCTCGGCGCCGTCGATGACGAACCCGAGCGGGTTGACCCCGCCGGCCATCGGCACCACGGCGATCAGTGCGGGAACGCGATCCCCATAGTGGAGCGCCTTCTTGGCCCCGCCCGTCAGCTCGGCGAGAGCGTCCAGAAGTACGGCCACGCGCTCCCGCCGCTCTTCCAGCGGTAGGCGCAGCGCCGGTTGTCCCCGGAAGGTGCACATCGTCGCTCCGGCCTGCACCGCGGCGGCCATGCGCAGCGCCTCCTGCTCACTCAGGTAGTTCGCCCGCCCCGATCCGTTCGCGGCGGGCAGCGTAAAGGTGCCCACCCGCGGTACGTCCAGCAGGAACGGCGCGGCCAGATCGGCGGTATAGAACTCGTGCGAGTGCAGCACGGGCTCGTCGACTCCACGGGCCATAACCCCGAAATCAGCCGTCGGTCTGGCCGGCTCCACGGACAGGAGCGTTCCCACCATCAACGGGCTGTCGCGGACGGTCGTACCGCCTTCCTTGTCGCTCTTGCCCTTCGATTTCTCCTTGTCCTTCGGCGAGGTTTTCATATACCCGAACAGGTCGTCATCCACATACCTGATCGGATCGCCCTGCGTGGTCGCCTTCTGCGCCTTACCCTGTGACTTTCCTTCCCGGACCACCGGGGATGGCTCAGGTCCGAGGGCGGCCATGGAGTCACGCCACCAACGGCGGAATGCCTGCGCGGAAATGTAAGGGTAAGTCCGGCCGCGGATATATGACTTCTTGACCGGCGTGTCCGTTCCCTGCTGTCCCTTTCCGTTGTTCGGCGCACCCGCGACCACCGACAGCACGATCTTTCCGGCGAGGTAGGCCATCAGCCGTACTCCTCCTCGTTGTCCCGCTCAGGAGTGAACACGTCGATCTCATCCTCCGGATCGTCCTCACCTTTGCCGACCTCGACCTTGGCTTTGATCAGCTCACTGAGGACGAGGGTGTAAAGCGCGGCACGCCCACGCCAGTCGTGCTTCTCAAACAGCGGAGAGACGAGGTTGACGTCGATGCCGTCGCGCACGCTCGCGGGGAGGCTGCTGTCCAGATAGAGACGGGCCGATGCGTTCACGAACAGCCGATGGAGCTCCCACCCCGAACTAAGCGCCCGCCGAAACTCGTTGAACCGGCCGCGTGTGGCTTCCTGGCTTATCCACCTCACAAAGATATCCGCGACCGGAGCTAAATTAGCGACGTCCATCTCATGCATCACCTTCAGATAAAGCCGCGACAGCGCACACCAGCGGCTTATCGTTCGACGAGAAATGTTCTCCGGTTCGAGCAGTCGAACGTGCAGTTCGCGTAGCAGACGGTCTGCGTTTTCTCCCTCCGTATCGAACAGCAACCGGGCGACCGCGGTTGCACCGTCCACCTTCACCGACCCGGCGGAGTTATGGCGCTCCATCACCCGCTGCAGTCGCGCCCAGCCGGCCCGTGCATCCGGTTCGGCCGCCATGAGACGCAGAAACCGGGCCACCCCGACACGAGTTCCGCTCACCCGCAGCCAAGGTTCTTGATTGTCGTTTTTGAAAACCCACAATGTAGCGGAGATCGCCGCATCGCCGAGTGATTCAGCCGAGTCGCGCCCATACCGCGTATCCGTGTCGGCGTGCTCCTGAAGCGCCGCCACAACGACCGCCTCCGGCCCTGCACCGGCGGGAAGCGATGTGAAACCCGCGTGCTGAATCCTGGCCGCCCGACGGACGTTGAAGCGCACGAACTCCCGTTCTATATCCAGGGAATTACACGTCAATACGGTCGCCGATCCCGTCGTCAGCCAGGCCCCGTACGGTAGCGCCCACATGGCGATGCGGCAGGCACGGCAAACCGGCCACCCCTCAACCCCCGGAGGCAGTGTGTTCACGGCCCGCTGGGTGTCGAACATCGGCAGCAGCGACTTCGCCCAGAGCACCGATGCCGGCACACCGCAGAACACGCACGGCCGTAACTCGCCGTCCGCCCGGTCCGGGCCGAGCAGCTTAACCATCTCCGCTCGTAACGCCTGACGATCGCGCTCGCGCTTGGCATGTGTCGGCGGCGAGTTCGGGTAAAGCGCGAAGAGGATCTTCCACCAGTCGTACTTCGTGTCATCCTGCTGGGCGACGGCGGCTCGTGCGACATCGTCGGCGATCCGCTCACTCACCAGGTTGAGCTGGTCGAGTGTGACCTCAGACGGCATCAGCGTGGCCGTACCACGGTCGGTGGCGGTACCGGCTTCACTCGCGAGAACGCTGACCGCCCATGCCCCACACCGCTGCAACGGATGCCCGGTCAGCGCCAACACGCCGGTCACCGTAACCACCCGAAGCCCTCGACACAGTTGAGACCGATTCCGCTGTCGTAGAAGGCTTGCAACGACTCCGGTGCGGCCTGAATCCGCAGCGTCGCAGTCGCGCCGACGCGAGGTTTTCCCTGGACGTCATGCAGTCGTCGCGGGCCAACGTCCAGAACCTCGACCTTGACATCACTGGATAGTCCGAGAACATCAGCTCGATGCCGGAGGTTGTGTGTTAAGCGCTCCACGTACTCGGGCTCATCCGGCAGGAGATACCGGCCATCCTTTTTGACCAAGATCGGAGAGATGGCCGAAAAGTCGGCAACGCCAGAACCGCAGCTTGAGGGCGGCACCTCAGGCTGCACGCCTCGCACGGTCAACTGCGTGGCTCCCCACCTGATCTCGGTGCAACCGGCCAGCGCAGTCAGCAGGCAAGAGGCAATCCGCGGAACCGGCGACCCCATCCAGATCGATCCCGGTCCTGCTACTCGCAGCCCCTCTTTTCCCCCTTTTCTGCTAGGGAAAACAGGAGGAGAAATTCCCACGGGCCTGATCGGCTGCCCAGCCCACCCTTTGTCATGAAGCTCGGCCGACAGCTCCGGATCTTGACTGCGCAGCAGGGCATAGAGAACCCCCCGCGCCGGCCCATACAGATCGCGCCATGGGATCAATGCATCGTCCACGGATACATGCACCCGAAACCGCACACACCCCCCTTAAACGCGACGCGTTCACCATGCGAACACCACGTGATCGTCACTTTACAGCATTCACACCCTCACAGTCTGTGCCGTAATGCGTCAGTAGCAGACGTGTACGCCCGCCTAGTCCAACGACCACTCGGCCACGTCGCCAGCCATCCTTCGTAGCGACGCGTCATCGAACCTGGTGTATCGGCCGCCTAATCCGCTCGTCTAAGTCGGTCATGGTCATTGCGTTGTAGCCCTTGCCGGACGATCGGCGGCCGAACCGCCGTCCTGGACTAACGGCGCGGCAGGGCGTTGAGCTGCTATCCCTCCAGGGATGATCGTCGACAGGAGCACTCGCTGGGCTGGTGGGCGGCGTTCCTGGTGTTGCTATCCCTCCAGAGATGATCGTCGACGCGCCCTAGAGCCGGGGCACAGCGGAGACCACGAGTTGCTATCCCTCTAGGGATGATCGTCGACATCCGCTCCAAGAACGGCAAGCTCCGCGGGGAGCAGTTGCTATCCCTCTAGGGATGATCGTCGACCGGAGCAAGAGCCCTTGTACACGTCGGGTGTGTGGGGTTGCTATCCCTCTAGGGATGATCGTCGACGCAGCAGCAGGCGCCGGCGCTCGCTTTCTGGCTAGTTGCTATCCCTCTAGGGATGATCGTCGACCCAAGAGCTTCCGGTTCGGCCCGGCCATAGCGGAAGAGGGTTGCTATCCCTCTAGGGATGATCGTCGACCCGCGAGGATCGCCGCCCGCTTCTCCTCGCTGATCCTGTTGCTATCCCTCTAGGGATGATCGTCGACGCGCACGCCACCAGCAGCGCCCCCGCCGGCGGGGTGAAGTTGCTATCCCTCTAGGGATGATCGTCGACGTGAGGACTTCGCCGCGGGGCTGATCGACGCCGTGACCGCGTTGCTATCCCTCTAGGGATGATCGTCGACCAGAATCCCCTCAGAAGAATCTCAGGTTCTCGCCGTAGGGTTGCTATCCCTCTAGGGATGATCGTCGACCCGCCGTCCACAGCCCCAACGAGCGGCGAATCCGGTTGCTATCCCTCTAGGGATGATCGTCGACCCGGTCGGCGCGGCCAGGCCACGCTCCAACAGCGTTGCTATCCCTCTAGGGATGATCGTCGACGAGAGGGCGGCCCTGGCCAGGACGTATGAGGCGAAGCTGTTGCTATCCCTCTAGGGATGATCGTCGACGCGAATTCCGGGCCCGGATGAGCTGACCGAGGAGTTGCTATCCCTCTAGGGATGATCGTCGACGGAGGACACCGGGCTGGTCTTCGACCAGCTCGGGATGTTGCTATCCCTCTAGGGATGATCGTCGACTCGCAAGCTGCCTGGCGTTGGCGAGCGCCGCCTGACCGGGTTGCTATCCCTCTAGGGATGATCGTCGACGTGGATGCCTTCATGGACGTCGCGCGGCGCATCCTGCTGTTGCTATCCCTCTAGGGATGATCGTCGACTGGTGGTACAGCCCGCTCGCATCCAGCCACTCGTGTTGCTATCCCTCTAGGGATGATCGTCGACGCCCTCGGTACGGCCCGGCCGAGCCGTACCCGGCGCGTGTTGCTATCCCTCTAGGGATGATCGTCGACCCTTCCGAAAAGCAAGGGAGGGCAGGGTCTTAAGCGTTGCTATCCCTCTAGGGATGATCGTCGACACGTCACCAATGTGGGGCCGAGCCTGCGCTCGGCCGGGAAGTCACGGGCGAGGGGGAGATGCCGTACCGACGGCCGGTACGGCGGCGCGTGTCGCGGCGTGCTCCGCAATTTCGGCCGGGCCGCGCCACCTCTGGGGCGAGCTTGCCGACGGGAAACACCGCTGTGCCGTACCCGCGACCGGCACTTGCCATCGGCACGGGAGCAACGCGCGGCATCCGCGAGGGTGAGCGGCCGGTTCCGCCGGTGGGCCGGGATCCGCTCCACGGGACGTCCGCGAGCACCGCCCGATCGGAGTGACGCGCGTCGAGGCGACCCGCCGACGAGGCGACCAGACCGGAGAGCGCGGCGCCGTGACCCGCCGAGCCGCGGCGCGCATCGCCGGGCGGGTGCGGACGACGGGCGGCCACCTCCGTGTCCCCGGGGCGATCCACCCCGGCGGCGCGTACCCCCGGGAGCCCGCGCGGCGCCGTGCGGGCCGGAGCCGCGGTCCTCAGCCCTTGCCGTCGGGCGGCCGGACGGTGACCGAGCCGAGCATCACCTTGCAGCGCACCTCGATCATCGGGGTGGTCGACCTCGGCGCGCCCGAGAGCTGGGACGACTTCGCGCCGAGCACCGCGGTTCCGGTGAGCACGACGTTCACCCCGTCGGGGACGTAGATCGTGATGCTGCCCAGGATCGCGGTGGCCTCGATGACGGTCCGCTCGCTCGACAGCAGGGCGTCCTGCAGCTCGAGGTGGCAGTCGCCGAGGACGGCGCTCGCGCGCAGGTGACGCGGCACGACCCACCGGCCCTTGCGCGAATCGTTGCCGAGCACGACCCGCAGATCCGTGGCCGCGGGAATGTCCAGGGCGCGGGCCGGGGCGCCGTCGAGGTCGGCGAGGAGCGCGTCCAGCTCGCCGCGCGTGCGCGCGGAGTAGGCCGCCGCGACGCGTTCCGCGTGCTCCTCCAGGGTGAGCCTGCCGTCCGCCGCCGCCTCGGCCAGGATCGTCAGGGCCTGGTCCCGCTCCAGGTCGGACACCCGCCTGTCGAGGCCCTTGCTCTCATCATGGATATTCATCTTATGAATATAAATCTCGGCGGGCGGGTGGGGCGGCGGTCTCCACCTACCGGAATCAGCTCGGCGGGGTCCAGGTGAGCCGGGCCGTCCTGATGTCGTCGATGAGCGCGCGGAGCCAGGCGAGCTCGGCCTTGCGCATCGCCTGGATGTACTCGATCTCGACCAGGTAGATCCGGGGGACGCCGCCGGGCACGGTGGCGACCTTCGCCACCCTCTCGGCCAGGTCGTCGATCGCCCGCTCGAGGGCGTCGGCCCTGCGCTCCAGCGCGGGCAACGCCGTCTCCGGCGCGAGCGCGCCGAGGAACGCCAGCGCCGCCGGGAACTCCGGGTACTCCTCCCGCACGGAGGAGAGCATGTCGAGCAGCCACTCGCGGGCGACCTCCCGCCCTCTGGGGGTGATCTCGTAGACGGTCCGCTCCGGCCGGTTCGCGGCCCGGACGACCTCCTTCACCGCGATCAGCCCGTCCCGCTCCAGCCGCTCGATCGTCTGGTAGACGACGTTGGGCGGCTCGACGTTCACCACCCGGTCCTTGTCCCACTCCCGGATCCGCCGCCGCAGGCCGTACGGGTGGAGCGGGGTGTCCTGCAGCAGCAGCAGGACGGTGAGGGCGAGCGGTGAGCGGCGAGGCGGCCTCGGCGTCATGGCACCGACTCTATCTGCGCCTTCACGCCGGGCCGGTACGGCGGGGCGCCCGCGTGCCCGTCAGTAGACCTTGGGGTCTCCCCAGATGGCGTGGGTGCTGTCGACGCAGGTGTTGTCCGTGTCGAGGGTGAGGATCACGCGCCTGGCCCCATCGAGGGGGACGTCGATCCGTCCCGGGTTGTTCCGGTCGGCGGTCCGGGTGCCCACCTCCTCGTCGGAGTCGGGCTTGCCATCCTTGTCCCGGTCGACGTAGACGCTGAACTCGAAGACGACGTCGGTGTCCACGCCGACGGTCGCGGAGAACCGCCGGTACGGCTTCGGTAGTTCGAAGAGGGTCGCCCGGGTCGGGTTCCAGCAGCCGCCCGCGGCGTGCGCGAGGCTCTTCGGATACTCCCGGTCTCCGATCTTCCGCGGCCCTTCGATCAGCGGATCACCGGTCGGAGTCAGATCGGCGAGCCAGAGAATGTCGCCGGCCGCGCTCGGCTCCGTCTCCCCCGGCTCGGCGGAGGTGGATTCGGGCGAGGTGGGCCCGGCGGTAACCGGGTGTGAAGTGGGTTCGACCTGCACGGTGGCCGTCGCCGTCACCGTGACGGTGACGGTCGGGGACGAAGCCGAGGGCTTGTCCTCTCGGTTGCTCTCATCGTTTCCGAACAGTATGGGGATGGCAGCGCCGATCAGCGCAGCCAACACGACCGCCGCCGCATTCAGCAACGTCGCTTTGAGACCGGAATCGCCACCACCTGTGTGGGGCGTCGTCTGCATTTACCCGACTCCAGAGGATGTGTCGTGCTGCACGGGATCGAGAGGCGGTGAAAGTAAGTCTAACTTCGTGATCTCACGTCGATAATCGATTACGTCGCGTCCTCGCATCCCCCCTCGAAACACCGGCCGTGCCCAGAGGTGTTTCGGCGCGCGGTCGTCGCCAGTATCGGAATGTCCATAAATCGCCGGAAGCGTTGGGAGAAACCCGGCGACAGCGCCGGGCCGCAGTCCGATACCCCGCCGGCGGCTCACCGTCCGGCCGTCTGATTCCCGCCGCCGGCCGTTTCCCGGGCGGTGCTCTAAACGCTGGGCGTCGGGCCGAACGCCATCGTTCGGCGTTCTGACCGCGACAGGCAAGGGAGGGCGGCTCTCCCCGACGTCGTCGTGGGAGGGGCGGCTAGCCGGGCCGACGCCGTCCCGCCGGAGCCCGGATGCCGCTCATGGCCGGGTTCCCCCGCCCGGTCGCGCTCACGATCACACGTCCGTCGGGTCCGCGGCCCGCGCGCGGGCTCAGCCGACGGTGGCGGGGTAGGTCTTGAGCTCGATGTCGGTGGCGAACCGGTCGGTCAGTTTCATGAGCAGGCCGAACAGGAAGCCGTACCTGAAGGTCCGGTTGCGCATGCGGATCTTGGCGGGGGTGCCGGGGGCGAGGAACGCGCCGGCGTTGCCGTTCTTGGCGATCTTGGCGTAGGGGCGCATCAGGCGCTCGTACTCGGCGAACGCCACCCGGTGGTCGCCGCCCGCGGCCGCCAGCTCGCCGGCGAGCACGTACGCGCCCACCACGGCGAGGCCGGTGCCGAAGCCGCCGAGGGTGTTGCCGTAGGCCGCGTCGCCGAGCAGCACCACCCGGCCCCGGCTGTACCGGTCGATCCTGACCTGGCTGAGCGAGTCGAGGTAGACCTCGCGCGCCTCGCGCACGGCCGCCATGACCTCGGGCACCCGCCAGCCCATCCCGGCGTACGCGCGCTCCAGCAGCCGCTTCTGCCGCTCCACGTCGGAGCGGTCGTACGCCAGCGGCCCGGACGCGAACACGAAGAACGCCGGCGCCTTCGGCCCGCCCACCGTGACCATCCGGCCCGGCTCGTTGTACATCTTCGGCGGGTCCCCGAAGTCGAGCCCGGTCTCCACGAGCGCGTAGTAGTGGCCGAGGAAGCGCACGAACTCCGCCTCCGGCCCGAACGCCAGCCTGCGCACGTTCGAGTGGATGCCGTCCGCCCCGACGACCAGGTCGAAGGTGCGGGGGGCCGAGCGTTCGAAGGTGACGTGCACGCCGTCCCCGGTCTCGGTGAGCGAGGTGATCGAGTCGCCGAAGACGTACTCACAGGTCGGGGCGGTGCGTTCGTACAGCAGGCGGGCCAGGTCGCCGCGGAGGATCTCGATGTCGCCACCGCTGAACTCGTGCGGGATGACCGCGAGGGTACGGCCGTGCGCGTCCACGATGTGGATGTCGTCGCCGCCGGTCTGCAGGCGGCGCACGTCGTCGAGGATGCCCATCCGGCCGAGCACGGTGCGGTGGGTCTCGCCCTTGAAGTCGACGGCCTGGCCGCCGCGGCGCAGGGACGGCGCCCGTTCGACGACGGTGACGGCGAAGCCGTAGCGGATGAGCCAGTGGGCCAGCGCGGGCCCGGCGATGCCCGCGCCGGAGATGAGGACGGTGGTGTTGCGCATGCCGCCAGCGTCGGGAAGCCCGCTGACAGCCGGTTGACGACCGGCTGACGGCCCGCCACCCGCCTGCCGGCCACCACCGGCGGACCGGCCCGATGGTCGGGGTGGATCGGCCGGAGCCCGGACCCGGTACGCCCCCGATGGTCGGCTACCGGCCCACGGCGGCCGCGAGTACGGCCCGGGCGTCGGCCTTGGTCGCCGCGGCGCCTCTGGCGTACGCGGCGGCGAACGCCTCGGGGCCGAGGATCGCCGTGGCCGTCGCCGCGGTGCGGGCCACGTCCCGGTCACCGGCCACCGCCATGCCCCGCAGCGCCACCGCGATCCCCAGCAGGTACGCCGCTCGCTCCGCCGCCTCGCGCGACGGCGGCCCCGCCCGCCCACCGGCCGCCGGGGCGTCCCCCGGGCCGCCGGTCTCCGGCAGGCGGCCCGTGCCGTGCCCCGGGAGGCCGCCCGGGGACGCGCCGCTCTCCCCCGGGCCGCCGCCGGGCGCGCGCCGCGAGGCGGCCGGGGGTTCTCCCCGCCGCACGCCGTGTCCCGGCCCGCCGTCCCGTGGCGGGTCCTCCCCAGGCGAGCCGTTCTCCAGCAGGCCGGCCACCGTCACACCGGCCAGGCCCTCGGCGGCGTCGGCCAGGTCGGCGGCCATCGGGGAGGCCAGGGCGGTGGCCACGGCCTCGGCGTGGCGGGCGGCCGCGCGCTCGGCCTCGCCGCGCGCCTCGGCGAGGCGGCCCAGCGCGGTGAGCACGTGCGCGCGCATGCCCACGGAGGTGAACGCGCCGCTCTCCGCCCCGGTCCGGGCCGCCGACAGCAGCCGTTCCGCCGCGTCGAGGTCGCCCTCCTGCCGGGCGATCTCGCCGAGCTGGAGCCGTACCGCGGCGGTCAGCTCCGGCCTGCCGAGCCGCCGCTCCAGCCCGCTCAACCGCTCGCAGTCGGCGCGGGCCGCGGCGACGTCGCCGGAGCGCCGCAGCGCGGTGGCCCGCCGGTTGAGCACGTCGGCGAGCTCGTCGAGCGCGCCCAGCTCCTCCAGCAGCGCGAGCGCCTCGTGCCACAGCCGCCAGGCCCGCGCCCAGTCGCCGCGCCAGCTCGCGATCACGGCGAGCCAGTCGAGCGCCTGCGCCGTGCCCCACCGCTCGCCGAGCCGGGCGAACTCGGCGTGGACCCGCTCCAGTTCGGGCTCGGCCGCGGCGGGCGCGCCGTCGAGCACATTCAGCAGGGCGAGGCCGAGGTCGCCGAGCGCCCGGCTCCACGGGTCGTGCCGGAACATCTCGCCCCGGTCCGCGGGCTCGGCGGGCGGTCCGGCGATCATGGCCCACAGCGCCGTGCCGAACCGGTACCGCATCGGGCGGCCCAGGGACGCGACGATCTGCCCGGCCCGCCGCCAGTGCGGCGAGCCCGCCTCGGGTACGGCGTGCAGCACGGCCATCACGTACTCCTCGGCCAGCTCGGCCGGCGGCTCCGTGCCGACGCGGTTGAGCAGGCGCGCGGCGTGCGGCGCGGCCCGGCTGCGCCGCCCGGTGAGCCACCAGTACATGGCGAGCGCGGCGGTGAGCCGCAGCCCGGTCGCCGGGTCGTGCTCGGCGCTCCACCGCAGCGCCGCCCACAGGTTGGCGTCGTCGGCCGACAGCCGGGCCAGCCGGTCGAGCTGCCCGGCCCCGTAGAGGTGGTCGTCGGCGCGCCGGGCGAACTCGAGGAACCAGGCCGCGTGCGCCCGCCGTACCCGCTCCTCCTCGCTGCTCTCCGCCAGGCGCTCAAGGCAGAACAGGCGGATGGTGTCGAGCATCCGGTACCGCTCGCCGTCGGTCTCCACCAGCGACTTGTCCACCAGCCCGGCGAGCGCGTCCGCCACCGGCGGCCCGCCGGAGGCGCAGACGTGCTCGACCGCCTCCAGGGTCGCGCCGCCGGTGAAGACGGCGAACCGGCGGGCGAGCGCCTGCTCGGCGGCGTCGAGCAGGCTCCAGCTCCACTCCACGACCGCGCGCAGCGTGCGGTGCCGGGCCGCCGCGGTGCGGTCGCCGCGGGACAGCAGGCTGAACCGGCCGTGCTCGGCGAGCCGGTCGGCGATCTCCGCCACGCCGAACGCGCGCACCTGCGCCGCCGCCAGCTCGATCGCGAGCGGCAGGCCGTCGAGGTCGGCGACGATCCGCGAGACGAGGGCGAGCGTGCCGGGGTCGAGGGAGGCGGGGTCCGGTACGCCGGGGCCGGCGGTCCGGGCTCGCCGGGCGCGGGCGAAGGCCGGCCGTACCGCCGCGGCCCGCTCGACGAACAGCCGGACGGCCGGGTACGCCAGCGGGTCCGGGGGCGGCTCGTCGCCGGGCGGCGGGGCGGGGGGCGGGGCGAGCGGGACGAGCCGCTCGCCGGTGAGGGCGAGGGGTTCCCGGCTGGTGGCGAGGATCCGCAGGCCGGGGCAGGCGGCGAGCAGGTGGCGGGCGAGCGCGGCGGCCTCGGCGACGACGTGTTCGCAGTTGTCGAGGATGAGCAGCAGCTTTTGGTCGGCGAGCGCGGCGGCGAGCCGCCGCACGAGGCCGGGGCCGTCCGCGGCCGGCGGCCGGAGTGCCGGTTCCCGCAGCCCGAGCGCCTGCCACACCACCCGCGCCACCGCCGCGGCCCGGGCCGCGCCCGCCGGGTCCCCGCCGGTCGCCCCGGGCTCGGGCGGGGCGGCGGGGTCGACGAGGGTGAGGTCGGCGAAGGCGACCGGGGTGCCGGCGGGGAGGCGGCGGGCGTGCTCGATGGCGAGGCGGGTCTTGCCGGTGCCGCCGGGGCCGACGATGGTGACCAGGCGGGCGTCGCGGAGGGCCGCGAGGTGGGCCAGCTCGTCCTCGCGGCCGACGAAGCCGGTGAGCTGGGCGGGCGGGCCGGTCAGCGCGGCCTGTTCCCGGCGGCCGCGCAGGATCTCCAGGTGGAGGGCGGCGAGCTCGGGGGACGGGTCGGCGCCCAGCTCGTCGGCGAGCAGGCGGCGGCCCTCCTCGAACACGGCGAGCGCCTCGGCCTGCCGGCCGGCCGCGTGCAGGGCGCGCATGAGGAGGCCGCGGGCGCGCTCGCGCAGGGGGTGGGCGGACAGCAGCTCGCGCAGCCCGGCGACGGGCGGTGCGGCGCCGGGAAGCGCGAGCTCGGCCTCGTACCGGTCCTCGGCCGCGGCGAGCCGCAGCTCGTCGAGCCGGACCGCCTGCGCGGCGGCGAACGGCGCGTCGGCGACGTCGGCGAAGGCGGGGCCGCGCCACAGGCCGAGCGCCTCGCGCAGCGTGCGCGCGGCGGCGGCGTGCCGCCCGGCGGCGAGCAGGGCGCGGCCCTCCCGCGCGAGCCGCTCGAAGCGGTGCAGGTCCACGTCGTCGGGGTCCACGGCGAGGCGATAGCCGTACCCATGGGTCTCGATCAGGCCGCGCGGCAGCCGCCGCCGCAGCCGGGACACCTGGGCCTGTATCGCGTTGGCCGCGCCGGCCGGCGGGCGGTCGCCGTACTGGCCGTCGATGAGGCGGTCGAGGCCGACCACCCGCCCGGCGTCGAGCAGCAGCATCGCGAGCAGCGCGCGCGGCCGCGGGCCGCCGACCGGGATCGGCTCACCGGCGTCGTTCCGTACCTCGAGCGGCCCCAGGACGCGAAACTGCACCCTCCCGATTCTTCACCAGAAACCGTGCGCGCCGGTCAGGAGGCGGCGGCGCGGGGCGCCTTGGTGCCCTCGGGGATGCGGTACGGCGTGCCCGAGCCGGGGCGCACGTCGAAGTCGAAGATCGCGGTCGGGATGTAGATGGTGGCGCACGCGTTCGGGATGTCGACGACGCCGGAGAGGCGGCCCTCGATCGGGGCGGCGCCGAGGAGCAGGTAGGCCTGCTCGGGGCTGTAGCCGAAGGTGGTTAGGTAGTTGATCGCGTGGAGGCAGGCCCGCTGGTAGGAGAGGTACGGGTCGAGGTAGCGCTGCTCGCCGTCGAGGGTGACCG
>ERZ795043.396-NODE-396-length-39930-cov-15.436439_pt1 | contig 39930 bp, 32 predicted proteins | sample MGYA00375127_ERZ795043 | MGnify/ENA primary metagenome ERZ795043 (study PRJEB30172, sample SAMN05518447) | compost metagenome | isolation source: Feedstock adapted compost from Newby Island compost facility, Milpitas, CA | place: USA:Newby Island compost facility... | reverse complement strand
GCAACATCGCGCCGGAAGGCTCGGTCGTCAAGTCGGCGGCGATCGATCCGGCGCTGGTGGACGAGGACGGCGTGTACCGGCACGTGGGCCGGGCGAAGGTGTTCACCTCGGAACGGGCGGCGATCCGCGCGATCAAGGAAGGCCGCATCGTCGGCGGCGACATCCTCGTGCTGATCGGCTGCGGGCCGTCGGGCACCGGCATGGAGGAGACGTATCAGCTCACGTCGGCTTTGAAGCATTTGCCGTTCGACGGCAAGGTGTCGCTGCTCACCGACGCCCGGTTCTCCGGCGTGTCCACCGGCGCCTGCATCGGCCACATCGGCCCGGAGGCGCTGGCGGGCGGACCGCTCGGCAAGGTGCGGGACGGCGACTGGATCGACATCCGCATCGACCTGAACCGGCTGGAAGGCCGCATTGACATGGTCGGCGACGGCGAAGCTCCGGCGACCCCCGCCGAGGGGGCCGAGGTGCTGGCCCGGCGCGGGCCGCACCCGGACATGGCAAGCCATTCGCTGCTTCCGGACGACACGCGGCTGTGGGCCGCGCTGCAGGCGGCCAGCGGCGGCACGTGGCGCGGCTGCGTGTACGACGTCGACCGGATCATCGAAGTGCTGGGGGCGGGCGCGAAGGCGCTGGCCGCGGCGCGGGAAGCCGGCGGCGCGGTTGAAGACCGGCGTTAAAATCCGGCCGCGCAAATCTAAAGGAACTGACAGCCGTTATTTGCTCCGGACAGATGCGATTCCCAAGTCTTGCGGAACTCAAGGGCGTTATCGCTGCCCGGACAGGCAATATATCGCCACCACAGACCAAATCGGTGCTTTCAGTTCCGTTAGATTTTCCAAAGGCGCAATTTCGGCGGAATAACGCCTCCTGGTTCCTTTAGCGCACCGCTCGAAGCGTTTACGGGGCACATGAAGCCGCAGGGCTTGTGAAATCAACGGAGCTCGGCTCAGTATCCGCCGTCGCCCTGGCCGGACGACGCCATCGCCGCGCCGGAACTCGTGCCGATGCGGGTGGCCCCGGCGGCGATCATGCGGCGGGCGGTCTCGAGATCCCGCACGCCGCCGGACGCTTTCACGCCCATCTCCGGTCCGACCGTTCGCCGCATGAGGGCGATGTCCTCGACGGTCGCGCCGCCTGGTCCGAAGCCGGTCGACGTTTTCACATAATCCGCCCCGGCCGCTTTGCTGATCCGGCAGGCTTCGATCTTCTCCCCGTCCGTAAGCAGCCCCGTTTCCAGGATGACCTTGACGACGGCCCGGCCGCAGCACGCGGACACCACGCCCTCGATGTCCCGCTTCACGGCGTCGGCATCGCCGGATTTGAGCGCGCCGACATTCATCACCATGTCGATTTCCGTGGCGCCTCCGGCAATCGCGTCGCGCGCTTCGGCGATCTTCGCGAACGTGGTGGAAGCGCCCAGAGGAAAGCCGATGACGGTCGTGACGCCGACCCCGGAGCCGGCAAGCAGCTCGGCCGCCAGCGGCACCCAGTATGGATTGACGCATACCGTGGCGAAACCGTACATTTTCGCCTCTTCGCACAGCCGGACAATGTCCGGGCGGGAAGCGTCCGGTTTGAGCAGCGTATGATCGATTCTCCTGAGTATCTCCTCCGGGGGGATCCGCATGGCTTGATCCATGACCTCGTGCCTCCTGTCGTCAGAACCCTCGTCCATGAACGGGAGAGCGGCCGTTCATTCTCCCGGCCCCCGATCAACGACCGGCTGCCTTTCGACCGGCGGCCTCCCGGCCGGAACCCGCTCGGCCTGCTGCCCCGCCTCTCCCGCATCCGGCTCTCCGTCCGGCTCACGCTCCAGCAAGGTTTTGGCCGTGAACTGGTCGGTGATCAGCACGTTCGGGTACTTCCCCCGCAGCGCGCCGTACACGGCCTCGACTTTGCACGGGCCTCCCGCCACCAGGATCGATTTTTCCTTGCGGCGCAGTTCGGACAGATCAATGCCGATGGTGCGGCGGTCCAGCTCTTCGCTGCAGAGGTTGCCGTTCATGTCAATGTAGCGGCAGCAGATGTCGCCGACCGCGCGGGAATAGACCACCTGCAAATCTTCGAAGTTGAAATAGCCCGCCCGGATCACCACCGAATCGTTGTCCGGAACGCCGACGGTGAACACGGCGATGTTGGTGTTTTTGCCCATATCCAAAATTTTGCGGATATGGCGGTCCGCCTCGATCGCCTGTTTGACCAGCATATGATCGACGATGGCGGGCAGCGGGAGAAAATGGGGCGTCGTGTTGAACGCCTTGCCGAACAGATGTACGATTTCGTAAGCGTACGTATCGGTCTCCGAATAGCTGACGCCGCCGTTCATCTGCACGATGCGGACGTTTCGCACGTGCTTGCTCTGCAGATTGACGGCCACTTCATGCAGCGTCGTGCCCCACGTGACGCCGATGGAATCGCCGTCCTTGACGATGTCGTGCAAATATCCGGCCGCCGCTTCGCCCAAATATTTCTTCACGATCCGGTTTTCGTTCTGCGGCGCGGAGACGACGACGGCCTTCTCCAGACCGTACCGCTCCTCCAGCCCGCGCGCGAGGATCTCGTTGTCCTGCGTCGGGTCCAGAATCTTGATCTGCACGATGCCTTCTTCTTTGGCCATCTGCAGCAGGCGCGACACCGTCGGCCGGGAAATGCCCAGCTTCTTGGCGATTTCCTGCTGGCTGTAGTCGAGCTGGTAGTACATTTTGGCCGCATCGACCATTTTTTTGAGCTTATCCGTTTCCATCCCTTACGTTCTCTTCTTTCCCATGCTATCTCTCGCCCTTCCGGTACGGCTTGCCGACGGCGCCGGGCGCCACCGCGCGGCCCACGAATCCCGCAAGCACGAGCACGGTCAGGATGTACGGGAACATGTAAATGAAATCGACCGGAATATAGTTGGTAATCCCGTACACCTGAAACACCGATTTCAACGCGGATGCGATGCCGAAGAACAGGGCGGCGAACATGCCCGCCACCGGCCGCCATTTGCCGAAGATAAGCGCGGCGAGCGCGATGAAGCCCTGTCCCGATATCGTATTGTGCGAGAAGTTGCTGGTCGTGGTCAGCGCGATCGTCGCGCCGCCCATCGCGGCAAGCGCGCCGCTGATCATGACCGCGGCGTACCGGACGCGGTACACGTTGATCGCCACGGAGTCGGCCGCTTTCGGATGTTCGCCGACCGCGCGAAGCCTTAAGCCCGCGGGCGTCTTGTACAGCACGAACGCCATGACGGCGACCAGCAGGAACGCGATGTAGCTGGTCGGATACGCGACGAACAGCGCCGGTCCCAGATAGGGGATGTCCGACAGCGCGGGGACAGCCCATTTCGAGAATACGTTCTTCAAGGTCGGCGTCTGGGCCGCCCCGTTCAGCAGCATTTTGCACAGGTAGATGGTGGCGCCTGCCGCCAGCAGGTTGAGCGCGACGCCGCTGACCACCTGGTCGGCCCGGAACGTGACCGAGGCCGCCGCATGCGGCAGCGCGAACACGGCTCCCGCGGCGATGGCGCAGACGAACCCGATCCAGGGCGCGCTTCCCCCGAGCCCCGCATTCGTCTCCAGAAAGTAGGTCACAATCGCCGCCGTGAACGCCCCGACCATCATCATGCCTTCCAGGGCGATGTTGACCACCCCGGAGCGTTCGGAGATGAGGCCGCCCAGCATGGCGAATACCAGCGCCGTGGCGAACACGATCGTGGTCTGAATCAAGTCGCTGGCTACCTGAAGCACCGCCATGCTAATGCACCGTCCTGTTCTTTTTTCTGAACCGCCGGATCAGCAGTTCCACCATGCCGCCGGCCGCCACGAAGAAAATAACCAGCGCGATGACGACATGAATCAGTTCTTCGGGAACGCCGGCGCCGAATTTCATGCCGGACGCGCCGTAGGTCAGCACCCCGATCAGCACGGCGCCGAGCACCACCCCGACAGCCGTGTTCCGCCCGATCAGCGCGACGGCGATGCCCATCAGGCCGTAGCCCGGAAACGCGGCGTTGATTGTCTGGTAATGGAACACGCCCATCACTTCGCAGGCGCCGCCGACGCCGGCGAACAGGCCGCTGATGAACATCGCCTTGACGAACGTGGATTTGACGTTGATGCCCGCGTATTCGGAAGCGTCCGGATTGAATCCCACCGCGCGGAGCTCATAGCCCTGCCTTGTCTTCCACAGCACATAATAGAACAGCACGGAGAGGGCGAGTGCGATCAGGATGCCGTAGTGAATGCGCGCGTGGTCGAACAGTTCGGACAAGCCCGGCGATGACAGCCAGGCGCTCTCCCGGATATACTTCGAGCGCGCCATCCCCTTTTCAAGCAGGGCGGTGCGGACGATGTAGTTCGCTGCGTGCAGGGCGATCCAGTTGAGCATGATCGTGGTGATCACCTCATGCACGCCGCGCGCCGCCTTCAGATACCCGACGATCGATCCCCACAGCCCGCCGGCCAGGGCGCTTGCGGCAAGCGCCAGCGGGACGTGGAGAAACCAGGGCGCATCCAGCAGCACCCCGACGCAGGCCGCGGCGACGGCGCCCATGATGAACTGCCCTTCCGCCCCGATGTTGAACAGTCCCGTCCGGAACGCGAAGGCCACCGCCAGACCGGTGAAGATGTACGGCGTAATCTGCCGGATCGTCTCGCCGAAGTTGTACATGTCCCCGAACGCTTTCGCGAACAGGGAGCCGTAGGCCAGGAACGGATTGTAATGGCCCGCCAGCATGATGACGGCGCCGAGGATCAGTCCGATCAGGATGGAGACAACGGGGATCAGCGTCGATTCGCTGAACAGTCGTTTGACGAATCCGGTCATGCGGTCTCCTCTCTTTCTCCCTTGTGGCCTCCGGACATCAGGAGACCGATCTCCTGCTCATTGGTCTTCCGCGGGTCCAGAATGCCGACGATCCGGCCTTCGTACATCACCGCGATGCGGTCCGACAGGTTCAGGATCTCATCCAGTTCCAGCGAATACAACAGCACCGCCTTGCCTTTGTCGCGCTGTTCGATCAGCTTCCGGTGGATGAACTCGATCGCGCCCACATCGAGGCCGCGCGTGGGCTGCGTCGCGATGAGCAAGTCCGGCTCGCACGCGACTTCGCGCGCGACGATCACTTTCTGCTGGTTGCCGCCCGACAGCGCTCTGGCCGGCGTTTTCTCGTCCGGCGTCCGGATGTCGTATTCCCCGATCAGCCCGGCGGCGTGCCCGAAGATCTCGTCGTACCGCAGCAGGCCGCGTTTGCAGAACGGGGGAGCGTAATAGTTTTTCAGCACCAGATTTTCCCCGACGCAGAAATCAAGCACGAGCCCCCGCTTCTGCCGGTCCTCGGGAATATAGCCGACTTTCGCCTCCGCGATCCGGCGCGGGCTTTCGTTCTGGACCGCCCGGCCCCGCAGCCGGATTTCCCCGGACGACGCCTTGCGCAGTCCGGTGAGCACCTCGATCAATTCGCGCTGGCCGTTGCCTTCCACGCCCGCGATGCCGAGGATCTCGCCGCTCCGCACCTCCAGCGACAGCCCCCTCAGCGCCTGGCAGCCCCGGTCGTCGAAGGCCGTCAAGTTGTCGATCTCCAGAATCGTCTCGCCCGGCTGCGCTTCCTTCTTCTCGATGACGAAGCTGACGTTCCGCCCGACCATTTTCGCCGCCAGCTCCTCGGCCGTCGTGTCCCGGACGGGAAGGCTGTCCACCACCCTGCCGCGGCGAATGATCGTGACCCGGTCGGCGATCGCCATAATCTCCTTCAGCTTGTGGGTGATGAGGATGATCGTCTTGCCTTCGTCGGCCAATTTGCGCATGATCGCCATCAATTCCTGTATTTCCTGCGGCGTCAGCACGGCGGTCGGTTCGTCGAAAATGAGAATGTCCGCACCCCGGTACAGCGTTTTCAAAATTTCAACCCGCTGCTGCATCCCCACGGAGATTTCCCGGATCGTCCGATGCGGATCCACATGCAGCCCGTACTTGTCCGAAAGCTCCCCGATGCGGGCGAGCGCCTTCTTGTAGCTGATCATCACGCCTCTGCGCGGTTCGGCTCCGAGGATAATGTTCTGCAGGACGGTATAGGGTTCGACCAGCATGAAATGCTGGTGAATCATCCCGATCCCGAGGTCGATCGCCTTCTTCGGATCGGTGATCTTGACCGTCTGTCCGTGGATGCGGATTTCGCCTTCATCCGGCTGGTACAGGCCGAACAGGATGTTCATCAAGGTCGTCTTGCCCGCCCCGTTCTCGCCGAGCAGGGCGTGGATCTCGCCCTTTCGGACCTGCAGATGGATATCATCGTTGGCGACAATGCCGGGAAAGCGTTTGGCAATGCCCTTCATTTCCACGGCGAATTCGTTCGGCACCGGTTCATCCCCCGCTTGTGACGGCCGGGCGGCCGGGACGCATCCGTCCGCCGCCGCCCGACCGCAGTCTGGATCTGCTGTCTGTTACTCCGACGGCACCACAATTTCACCGCTGACGATTTTCTGCGCGTATTCATCCACTTGCTTCAAGACATCCTCGGGAACGTTCGGGTTGTTCTCCGGCAGGCCGACGCCGTTCTCCGCCAGGCCGAGCTCGGTCAGCCCCGGCTGGAACCGGCCGTTCACCAGATCGGCGCTGACTTGCACGACCGCCTGGTCCACCCGCTTCATCATGGAGGTCAGCGTAATGTCATGTCCGAAGGTGATGGACTGGTCCTTGTCCACGCCGATGACCCAGACGTCGCCTCCCGCTTTCTTCCGCTCGATGCCTTCGTTGAACACGCCGTCGCCCGTCGCGCCCGCCGCGTGGAAGATGATGTCCGCCCCGTCGTTGTAGAGGGTGGCCGCGGCCGCCTTGCCCTGGTCCGGCGCGTCGAAGGCGCCCGTGTAGTTGATGATGACGTTCGCGTCCGGATTGACGGCTTTCACGCCGGCCGTGAAACCGGCCTCGAACCGCTTGATGACGGGGATCTCCATGCCGCCCACGAAGCCGATCTTGTTCGTCTTGGTCATGAGGCCCGCCACGACGCCGACGAGATACGAACCTTCATGTTCCTTGAACGTGACCGAAGCGACGTTCGGCGCGTCCACCACCTGGTCGATGATGGCCAGCTTCGCGTCCGGATTCTGGTCGGCGACCTGCTTCACGGCGTCGCCCATCAGGAAGCCGATGCCCCAGGTCAGATCCGCTCCGTTCTTGACGAACTGGTTCAGGTTCGGCACGTAATCGGCATCGCTCTGGCTTTGCAGGTAATCCACCTTCGCGCCGTATTCCGACTCGAATTGCTGCAGGCCTTCCCAGGCGCTCTGGTTGAACGAGTTGTCGTTCACGCCGCCGACGTCGGTTACCATGACCACGTAATATTGTTTTTCCTCGCCGCCGGACGTTTCGTTCGATCCGGTCTCCGTCTGTTCGTTCTGCTGTCCGCCCTGCGTTTCCGGCGGCTGACCGCCGTTGTTCTGATTGTTGTCCGACTTTCCGCAGCCCGCCAGCACGAAGGTCAGCGCGAAAACTGCGGCAATGATGGCCATCCAGCTTCTTCTGCGCCAAATTGTCATTTGCAAAATCCCCTCTCCTGCTTAGTCATCGCTTGAAACGAGAGTCATGCGGCAAATGTCCTTCGTCGTTGCCCGGATCGGTTGCGCCACGGTTCGCCCGACTGTTCACCCCCCTTGTCTGGTTAAGACGCCGTTATGCAAATTGAAAAATTGATAATATCCGCGATGAACAAACGTTCACTTCAAATTGCGCGAGGAATCGGAATTTTCAGTCATTTATTTGGGGATAAAACCATGCTAAGTAAAAAACTTGTTATTATGCTGAACGTATGTAAATATAGAAATTTTTATTTTGTTCCAGTATATCCGAGACAGCCGGCCATGTAAATATTGGTTACATCGCCGCAGCACCGAAGCCAAAAATAAAAGAACGTGCCATGCACGTCCTGTTCAACGTTCGCGATGCTTTTTGGATGCTTTTTAACGGAACTTCGGCAGCCAGTCGCCGTGCGCCTCGATCAGATCGTCGCACAGGGCGACGATGTCGTCGATCGACAGCTCGGCCGACGTGTGCGGGTCCAGCATCGCCGCGTGATAGATATGCTCCTTCTTCCGCGTAATCGCCGCTTCGATCGTCAGCAGCTGCGTATTGATGTTCGTCCGGTTCAGCGCGGCGAGCTGCGGCGGCAGATCGCCGACATACGTCGGCGTCACCCCGCTGGCGTCCACCAGACAGGGCACCTCGACGCAGGCTTCCTTCGGCAGATTCGTGATCAGCCCGGTGTTCATGACGTTGCCGCCGATCTTGAACGGCACATCCGTCTCGATCGCTTCAAAAATATAGGACGCATACTCGTTCGAACGCTGGTGCTGCAGATTGACGTTGTTCACGAGCGACTCCCGCATTCTTTTCCAGTCCTCGATCTGCTTCACGCAGCGGCGCGGATACTCGTCCAGCGGAATATTGTACTTCTCGATCAGCTCGGGATATTGCTTTTTGATGAAATACGGATGATACTCGGCGTTGTGCTCGGACGATTCCGTCACATAATAGCCGAAGCGGAACATCAGCTCGAAGCGGACCATGTCGTCGTGCTTCTCTTTCTGCTTCTCCCGCGCCCGCCGCTTGATCTCGGGGTACAGGTCCACCCCGTCCTTCGTCACTTCCAGCAGCCAGGCCATATGGTTGATGCCGGCGATCTTCCACTGCACGCCGGACGGGTCCATGCCCAGCGACTTGAACAGGTGCGGGACGCAAGCCTGCACGCTGTGGCACAGGCCGACGGTGCGGACGCCGCCGTATGTATTCATCACGTTCGTCAGCACGGCCATCGGGTTCGTGTAATTCAGGAACAGCGCGTCCGGGCACACTTCCTGGATGTCCCGCGCGAAATCGAGCATGACCGGGATCGTCCGCAGGTTCCGGAAAATGCCCCCGATCCCCACCGTGTCGCCGATCGTCTGGCGCAGCCCGTATTTCTTCGGCACTTCGAAGTCGGTGATCGTGCACGGGTCATAGCCGCCGACCTGGATCGCGTTGACGATGTATTTGGCTCCCCGCAGCGCTTCCTTCCGGTCGGTGTACGACTTGATGCGGCAGGTGCTGCCGGTCGTCGCCTTGAGATTGTTCAGCATGTTCTCCGAGTCTTTCAGCCGCTGGTGGTCGATATCGTACAGCGCCAGCTCGAATCCTTGCAGGGCCGGGGTCAGCATGCAGTCTCCGAGGACGTTTTTGGCGAAAACGGTGCTGCCGGCGCCGAGAAACGTGATCTTCGACAATGCGCTCATCCTCCATTCTGTAAGCGGTAATTTTGACTCGATTATAATGCCGGAACCGCGATCACACCATGGAAGTATGCCATCTTGATATGGAGAAATGTAGGGATCAATCTCCATTTGACACCCGCCCTCCCCCGCGGTACAATCAATCTGCATTCAGTAATTCAGTAAATCAGTAAAACTACCAATCCACCGAGGCGATCACGCATGAAAATCCCCACCAACCTGAAACACAAACCGGTCATCGTCTGCGAAAACTACGAAAACGTCGACGGCAAATACGCCTATCGCTCGGACGCCAAGGGCCTTTCGCTGGGGCTGGCGCAATGGAACGACCGCGGCAAACTCGATATTTCCGCCAAGGTCTGGCGGCATACGGGCGGGAAATGGTCGCGGCAGTCGGAGGAATTGCCGCTGCACCGCGTGCTGGATCTCGCGATTCTCGTCTGCCGGGCGCAGCTGCATTTTCAGGACGCCCACCGGTACGAGAAGCTGTATGATCCGGAGAACCCCCGAATCGACCGGGTCGGCCTGCAGGGCGACGCCATGACGGTGGAAGTGTGCACGGACAACGAGATGATCGACGAGGACATCCGCCTGTTCAGCCAGGCGCTGAGCCAGGAAGGCGAAATTCTCGGCGAGCGGCTGCGCGTCTTGTCAAGATTGCTGAAAGAGATGGGATATTGAAATGACCAATCGAAGAAAAGAACTGATCGAACAGTACAAACAGATGAAACCGGACATGGGCATCTTCCGGATTCGCCTGAAAGACGGCGGCAAGTGTTTCATCGAAACGTCCCAGAATCTGAAGGGCAAAATGAACAGCACGAGATTCCAGCTCGACGCGGGGAATCATCCCAACCAGGAGCTGCAGCGGGACTGGAAGCAGTACGGCGAGGGCCGCTTCGAATTCGAAGTGCTCGAGCTGCTGCCCTACGCCAAAGACGAATCCAAGACCGATTACACCGAGGAACTCGAGATCCTGAAACAGATCTGGGAAGAGAAGCTCCTAGATCAGCAGTTCGAATTCTACAAGAAAAAAATATGACCGGCGGCCGCGGCGCATTGCCGCGGCCGTCTTGTCTTGCAGCGCATTCCTGCGAACCGTGCTGTGCAAGCCGGCTTTCAAACTTCCTTCCGCCCCTCCCGCCGCAAGTCAAAATTTTTTCAATCGGATCAAAAAAGTGGCAAGGCACGCCGCGCGCTTTCCCCTACAATGGAACACAACAGCCGAGAACAGAGAGGTGAACCGCGGATGGAAGCCGCCCCGATGCTGAGGAAAACGTCGCCGCGCAAAGCGCGGACAGGACGTCTGCAACGAAGGGAATCGCTCGCCGGTTGGCTGTTCGTCGCGCCGATGCTGCTCGGCATTTCCATCTTCACGCTGTTTCCGATTCTCATCATGCTCATCCTCAACTTCGCCGACTGGGACTTCGTGCTCGGGCTGGAGAAGTTCGCGTGGGCGGGGCTTGACAACTTCGGGCAGCTGCTGGACGACAGCCGTTTCCACAAGACCTGGATGAACAACATGATCTTCATGTTCACCGTGCCGGTCTGCATGGCGATTTCGCTGCTGCTCGCGATCATCATCAACAAGCATGTGTTCCTGAAGGACTTCTTCAAGGTCGCCTACTTCATGCCGTACATCTCGAGCGTTGTCGCCGTCGCCGTCGTCTGGCAGGTGCTGTTCCACCCGTCGAAGGGACCGGTGAACCAGTTCTTGCGGATGATCGGCATCTCCGACCCGCCGCGCTGGATCGCGGACCCCGACTGGGCGCTCCTCTCCGTCATGATGATCTCGATCTGGATTTCAATCGGGTTTAACATGATCGTGTACATGGCGGGGCTGCAGGCGATTCCGAAGGATCTGTACGAATCGGCCGAGATCGACGGCGCGGGCGGCTGGACGAAGTTCCGCAAGATCACGCTGCCGCTCATTTCGCCGACGACGTTCTTCCTGCTCATCACCGGCATCATCTACACGTTCAAGTCGTTCGACCTGATCGCCGTGCTGACGAAGGGCGGGCCGGCCGGCTCGACCAGCCTCATGGTCTGGTACATGTATGAAACCGCCTTCCTGAATCTGAAGATCGGCTACGCTTCCGCGATCGGCACCGTGCTGTTCATCAGCGTGCTCATCATCACCCTGGTTCAATGGGCCGGCCAGAAGAAATGGGTGAACTACTAAAGTGGAGGAACCGGGAGTGAACGCCATGTTGAACCTGAAACTGCCCGACATCCGCAAAACCGTCGTCACGCTCATCATGCTCGGCTGCGGCATCCTGTTCCTGCTGCCGTTCTTCTGGATGATCTCGGCTTCGCTCAAGTTCGAGAACGACGTGTTCACCTATCCGATCAGGTGGATTCCGGACGAGTGGAACGCGGTGAACAACTACCGGAAAGTCTGGTTCGGCGACCATCCGTTCTGGCTCTACTACCTGAACACGATCAAGGTGGCCGTGCTCACGACGCTTCTCTCCGTGACGGTGTCCGCACTGGCGGCGTACGGGTTCTCGAAGGTGAATTTTCCGGCTGGCCGGTGGTTGTTCCTGATCGTGCTGGCCACCTTCATGGTGCCGCAGCAGGCGGTGCTCGTCCCGCAATTCATCCTGTACCGGTCGCTCGGGCTGTTCGACACGCACGCCGGCCTCATCCTGCTGAACAGTTTCAGCGTGCTCGGCACCTTCATGCTGCGGCAGTTTTTCCTGGGCGTGTCGAACGATTACATCGAATCGGCGAAAATCGACGGCGCCGGGCACTTCCGCATCTTCACGCGGATCGCCCTGCCGCTCGTCCGGCCCGCCATCGCCACCTATGCCATCTTACGGTTCATCTGGACCTGGAACGACTACCAGAACCCGCTGATCTTCCTCCGGACGGATCACCGGTTCACCCTGCAGCTCGCGATGCAGAAGTTCACGACGATCAACGGCGAGTACTACTCCCTGATCATGGCGGCGGCCGTATCGGCCATTCTCCCGCTGCTCATCGTGTTCGTCATCGGCCAGAAACACGTTATCGAAGGCATCTCCTTCGGCGGCGTCAAGGGTTGAAGAAAAGTCAAATGATTTTGAAAGAAGTAAAAGAATGCGCATGTGCCCGCCGACCGCCGTCGGTAAATTGAAGTTGAACGCCACATCTGCATGGAATGGGGAGGTTTTGGCATGAAGAGGACTCTGGGGTTCGGATTCGCCTGCATCGTCCTGGTGCTGGGACTGCTCACCGCATGTTCCGGAGGGGGGAACAGCAAACAGCCGTCTTCGGGGCAAAACGATTCCGCCGGAACGAGCACGAACGCGCCGCAAAACCAGACGGACAACGCGCCGGCCGACGAGCCCGCGCAGGAACAGGTGACGATCAAGTTCCACACCCACGGCGTGGAGCAGCAGTACAACTGGTCGGAGACGATCGCCGCGTTCGAGGCGAAATATCCGAACATCAAGGTCGATCTCGTCACGCTCAGCGAGAAAGGCGACTCCCAGGAAGCGCTGCAGAAACTGGACCTGGCCGCGGCGAGCGGCGAGCAGCTCGACGTGCTCATGTTCTCCGATCCCGCTTCCTACGCGCAGCGGGTCAGCATCGGCATGGTGGCGGCGATCGACGAGTTCATCGCGAAGGAAGGATTCAACGTCGCCGACGAATATCGCGTCGACACGACGCTGGGGGGCAAAGTGTACGCCCTGCCCGGCAAGTTCAACCCGTGGTACGTTCTGCTGAACAAGGATCACCTCGACACGGCCGGCCTGCCGGTACCGCAGGACTGGACCTGGGACGATTTCGCGCGGTACGCGAAAGAGCTGACCACGGACGATCACTACGGCACCTATTTCCACGGTCCGCAGAACGGCGGCTGGATGGAGTTCATGAAGCTGCATCTGGGCAACCGGCTGGACGAATCGACGGAGTTTCTGAAAGATGACGGTTCCTCCAACCTGGACAGCCCGCTTTTCCGCAAGACGCTCGAGCTCAGATGGCAGATGGAGAAGGAAGACCAGTCGGCGGTGCCCTACGCGGACATGCTGTCGCAGAAGCTGCATTACCGCACCCAGTTCTTCAATCAGGACGCGAGCATGATCCTGATCGGCAGCTGGATGAACAGCGAGCTCGGCGGCACGGAGCAGAACCCGCTGGACCACCATGTGGCGGTCGCGCCGTATCCGAAGAACGATCCTTCCGATCCGATCGGCGTCACGCCCGTCACGACCGATTTCATGGCGGTGGCCGAGAAGTCGAAGCACAAGGAAGAAGCGTACACGTTCATCCGCTGGTACACGACGGAAGGGCTCGCCGACTACGGGCGCAACATCCCGTCCTGGACCCGGGTGGACGGCAGCTCGCTGGAGAAGATCATCGATTCGATCCTGGCGGACACGCTGAAGCCGGAGCTCGTCGACAAGGCTTCGCTGATCCACGTCCTGTCGAACTCCAAGTCCGGCAAGATCATTCCGCCGGTCTCGTACCAATCGGAAGTGTACAAGGCGCTCAACGAAGAATTCGAGCTGTTCATCCTCGGCGAGCAGAATCTCGACGACACGCTGAAAAACATGCAAGACCGCGTGCAAAAAATTATTGACTCGAACAAGTAAACCTTCGCCAATGCTGGTACAATGGACGAAGAAGGAACGGAATTCCGGGGACGGACCTTTCCGTTCCTTTTGTCTACGGGGGGCTGGACACGATGACCCGATGGATCCGGGCGCTCAAGTCCCGTTCGTTCCGCCTGAAACTGATGATCACGTCGGTGGCCTGCATCCTCATCCCGACCTGCATCACGCTCGGGGTGTCCAATGTGATGACCGAGAAGGCGATGAAGGAGCAGGCCGCCCAGAATGCCCGAAACACGCTGCAGCTTGTGGACGGCTATGTCTCCAGCCTGCTCGATCTCATGCTGTATGTCATCAACTACATCCAGGTGGACGCCGAAGTCAACGTCGTGCTCCGGGAGCAGGCGGCCGAGCCGCTCGAGGAAGACGCGGAATTCCGATACCGGCGGTTCGTCGACGAGTACTACACCGTCATCAAGAAGCTGGACAATCTCTCGATCGCGGGCGGCGAGCAATTTTTCATCACGATCCTGCTGCCGAACGGCAAATCCTACACGAACTACGCGAAGGATGAGCTGGATCCGGACCGGTGGCGGGACGAGCCGTGGTTCGAGGAGCTCCGGAAGCTGAGCGGATTCGACACATACTGGGTCGGCACGCAGCCCACCATGTTCCGCACCTTGAAGAAAGATCATCCGCACCAATTGTCCATCGCCCGGCCCCTGCGCAACAACAGCAGAATTTACGCCTATGTCATCGTGACCGTGCTGGAGGACAACATCAGCTACATTTTCCAGCAGAGCGCGGGCGGCCGGGAGATCGCCCTGATCGACGGGACCGGGCGGATCCACTCCCACACCGATCCCGCCAAGATCGGCACCGTTCTGGACGAGGCGGCGCTCAAGACGTCCGGCTTCATCCGGCTGGACGGCGAGGCCGTTCTGGCCGTGCGGGAGGAACTGCGCTACGCGGACTGGTCGCTGCTCCTCCTGTCGCCGTACAAGGAAGCGATCGCCGGCGTCCGCAATATGAACAAGGCCGTCTTCCTCAACCTGCTCGTCTCGTTCTTCACGTTCATGCTGCTGCTCATCCTGCTGATCGGCACGTTCACGAAACCCCTGAAGCGGCTCGGGCGGCTCGCCGAGACGGTGCAGCGCGGCAACCTGCAGGTCCGCTCCCACATCCGCGGACAGGACGAGATCGGCTATCTCGGCTCGTCCTTCGACCAGATGCTGGACCGGATCAACGAGATGATCGCGGAGATCACGGCGGAGCAGACGAAGAAGCGGAAAGCGGAACTGGCCATGCTCCAGGCCCAGATCAACCCGCATTTTCTGTTCAACGTGCTGAACTCGATCCGCTTGAACATCCTGCGCAAGGGGGATCGCGAGAACGCGGAAGTGATCAGTTCCCTCTCCCGGCTGCTGCGCATGACGATCGAGCAGGACAAGGAGAACATCAGCCTCCGCGATGAAATGGAACTCGTATCGCACTACGTGCGGCTCATGAACATGCGGCGGAAGGAAAAAGCGCAGCTCGTCCTCGACATCCCGGAGGAAGCGCTTACAGTCCGCGTGCCCCGCTTCTTCCTGCAGCCGGTGATCGAAAACGCGCTGATCCACGGCCTGAAGCAGCGCGGAGGCATCATTCGTGTCGGCGTCCGGTTCGAGCCGGAGACGATGGTGATCGCGGTCGAAGACGATGGAATCGGCATGGACCGCGAGACGCTGGAGAAGCTTCGGCGAAGCGCCGCGTCATCCGGCGAGCGGACCCGGGAATCGGATAACCGGCAAAACTTCTCCGGCATCGGCCTGTCCAACGTCCGCGAGCGCCTGCGCTTCATCTACGGCGAGCATTCGGCGATGAGAATCGACAGCGCGGAGGGCCGGGGAACGGCGGTGACGTTCCTCATCCCCCGTCAGGAGGTGAACGCTGCCCATGTACAAAGTGATGCTGGTTGACGACGACTACCCGGTGCTGGAGTTTCTGTCGGAATCGGTGCGGTGGGAAGCGTACGGCATGGCGCCGCCGACCTTGCACATGGACGGAGAGGACGCGCTCGGCCACGCGATCCGCGACATGCCGGACATCGTCATCACCGACATCGGAATGCCGGACATGGACGGGCTGACGCTCATCGAGCGCATACGGGAGATGAACCCGAACGTCCGGGCGGCGATCCTGTCCTGCCATTCCCAATTCCACTACGCCCAGCAGGCGATGAAGCTGGAAGTGCAGGATTATCTGCTGAAGGATGCGCTCGATCCGACGGAACTTGACGCCCTGCTCCGCCGATTCAAGTCCTCCCTGGACGAGGAGCGGCTTGCGTGCCGGCAGCGGGAGCAGCTTCGCCGCATGCTGGACCGGAGCCGCGAGAAAATGAAAGAGGCGTTCATCCGCGGCACCATCCATCAGCCGATCCTGCATCCGGAAGCGTGGCTGCAGGAGCTGAAGTCGTTCGGCCTGCGGACGGACAACGCGGTCTTCCTCCCGGTGCTGGCGCATGTCGATCACATGCGGCAGGCATGGAAGCGGTTTCTGGACGAAGATGTGCTCCGCTACGCCATCCACAACGTCATCGACGAGATCACGTCCGGGCGCCCGGAGGTCGCGCATTTCTCCTACAGCGCGCGGCGGTCGATCTTCGTCTTCGCCTTCGAGCGGAGCCTGAAAATCAACCCGCACGACGAAGCCGCGGCCTGCGTCCGGGACGTGCTGCACCATCTGAGGCGCACCCTGAAACTGTCGATGTCGTTCATCATCGGCGAACGGTGCGCCGCGCCGCGGGAACTGCAGAAGGAGCTGGCGGACCTGCTCGACTGCGGCGGCCAGCGCTTCTATCTGGAAGAAGGAGCCGTGGTCAAAAAACATCCGCCGGCCTATGCCGGCATCGAGCTGTTCCGCTACTACGACCGGGCGAAGGAAGAGTTCCGGAACACGCTGCTCGACCGGCAGGCGGACGCGCTGTCCGCCGTCGTCCGGCGATGGATCGGCTTTATCCGGGACAATCCCCGTCCTCCCGAAGTGATCAAGGACTGGGTGTTGAAGCTGGCGCTCGATCTCAAGCTGAAAGTCCAAGCGTTGCAGTATTTCCAGCCGCCCTTCACGGCGGAAGCCCTGCACCGGGAAATCTTCGAGATTGACTCCCTGTCGGAATTGGAAATCTGGCTTGTCGAATACTTAAGGTCGCTACGCCCCGTCGTCGACGGCATCCTGCAGACCGGCAGCCGGCCGGAGATTCTGCAGGCCTTGCAATACGTCACCGCGAACATGGACAAGAAAATCGGGTTGGACGACGTGGGGGCCCATCTGCACATGAACCCGAGCTATTTCAGCCGGATGTTCAAGAAGGAGACCGGCGAGACGTTCACGGACGTCGTCATCCGGATGAAGATGGACCGGGCGCGGGAGCTGCTGGACACGACGGCATATTCGGTCGGGCAGATCGGCGACATGCTCGGGTACGACAACCAGAGCTACTTCATCAAGACGTTCAAGTCCATCGTCGGGGTCACCCCGATGGAATACCGGAGATCGGGGGCGGCGGCGAGATGAACAAGGAAGCGATTTTTCGCATCCTGCGCGGCGCGCCTGCGCCTGCGGACAACAGCCGGCTGCTGTTCCCGGACGGCGCCGCGGCGTGGCGCGAGCGGGCTTTCGCCCATTCCGATATCCGGCGCATGGCGGAGGAAATGAAGGAAGAAGCGGACCGGTTTCTCCAGCGGCCCCTACCCCATTTGCCCTGGTCGCTGTTCAGGCGGTTCGAAGTGGACGGCTCCCGCCTGCCCTACGAGAAGCCGTACTTCGAGAAGCGGACGCGGCTGACCGTCCTCGCGATGATGGACGTGCTGTACCCGGAAGACACCGCGTACCGGGAGGCGCTGTACGATACGCTGTGGTCGATCTGCGACGAGTACACCTGGTGCCTGCCCGCCCACTTGACGGGCCGGGACCCGGAGACGCACGTCGATCTGTTCGCCGCGGAGACCGCCTTCGCGCTGGCCGAAATTCTGACCCTCACCCGGCAGCACCTGCCGGAGCGAATCGCAAGCCGCATAGACCGCGAAGCGCGCCGCAGAGTGCTGGATCCGTACCTGAACCGGGGGCCGTTCGGCTGGGAGGACGCGCGGCACAACTGGTCCGCCGTATGCGCCGGATCGGTCGGAGCGGCGGCGATCTATCTGATGGATGACGCTCGGGAACTGGCAGGCGTGCTGGAGAAGGCGCTGGCTTCTCTCGACTGCTACCTGGACGGATTCGCCGATGACGGGGTCTGCCAGGAAGGGTACGGCTATTGGGCTTACGGGTTCGGGTTTTTCGTATATTTTGCGGATCTGCTGAAGAAGAGGACGCACGGCGCCATCGACCTCATCTCCCGGGACAAGGTCGCCGCCGTCGCCCGCTTCCCGCAGCATTGCTTCATGAGCGGACGCAAGGTGGCGAACTTCTCCGACACGCTGCCGGAAGCGGAGCTCGACCTCGGACTCTTCCATTTCCTGCACGCGCGGTTCCCGGATGTCGCCGTGCCGCAGGCGGGACTCCGCGGCCCGTTCAGGCCCGACCCTTGCGGCCGGTGGGCGCCCGCGATCCGCGGCATCGTGTGGCGCGATCCGGAGCTTGCCGGCGAGCCGTGGGGCGGGATGTCCGTCTGGTTCCCGGACGCCCAATGGCTGCTGTCCCGCCATGCGGAGAACGGGCGCACCTGGTTCTTCGCGGCCAAGGGCGGCCACAACGGCGAGCCGCACAACCACAACGACATCGGCCATTTCATCCTGCACGCGGACGGCGACACGTTCCTGATGGATCTGGGGTGCGGGGAGTACACGGCGGATTATTTTGGCGCGAGGCGGTATGCATTTATCGGCAACAGCTCGCTCGGCCACTCGGTTCCGATCATCGGCGGCGCAGTTCAGCGGGAAGGCGCGGAGCGGCGTGCCATCGTGCTGGAGGCAGCCACGGGCGCGGAAGAAGATGTGCTCGCGCTCGACATCTCCGGAGCTTATCCGGACGCGCCGCTTGCTCGCTGGGTGCGCACGTTCGTCTGGCGCAAGACGGGCGTTCCGCATTTGCGGCTGGAGGACGCGTATCGATTCTCCGGCAAGCCGGTTGAGCTGGTCGAACGGTTCATCACACCCTGCCCGCCGGAATTTGCCGGAAACGGCTGTGTTGTCCTGAGTGCCGGCGGAGGACGCGGAGTGTGTATCCGTTACGACGGCGGCTTGATGGCCCCGGAAGCGCGGACGATGGCGTTTGCCGCGCATGACGGCGGGACGATGATGTTCCACGCGCTGGATTTCAAGGTTCGCGAGCCCGAATCGGAAGGACGGCTTGTGTTTGCATTTTCGTTTATTCCATGAACGGAGGAGAGAATGGCCCATGACCGCGCATGCCCCCTGGCTGGACGAAGCCTGGAACAAGGTGAACGAGAAAGTGACCCGCACGTCGCAGACGATCGGCAGCCGTTTCCCCCATGCGACGCGCGACGGCAAATATGTGCTTGAGCGGCCGCATTGGTGGACCGCCGGCTTCTGGCCGGGGCTGCTCTGGCTGCTGTACCGGGAATCCCGGCACGAGCCGTTCCGGCAGATCGCCGAGGAATGCGAGCGGCAGCTCGACCAGGTGATCGACGATTTCTACACGCTGGACCATGACATCGGGTTCATGTGGACGCTGACCAGCCTGGCACGCTACAAGCTGCTCGGAGAGCCGGATGCCCGGCGCCGCGCGCTGCACGCGGCCAATCTGCTGGCGGCGCGGTTCAACCTGCAGGGACGGTTCATCCGCGCCTGGAATCCGTGGCATGAGAACGAAGACAACAGCGGCTGGGCGATCATCGACTGCATGATGAACCTGCCGCTGCTCTACTGGGCTTCCGAGGAAACGAAAGATCCCCGTTTCCACCAGATTGCCCGGGCGCATGCGGAGACGGTGCTGTCCACGTTCATCCGCGGCGACGGCTCCGTTTACCACATCTACACGTTCGATCCGTTCACGGGCGAGCCGGCCGGGCCGCTTGGCGGGCAGGGCTATGCGCCGGAATCGGCATGGGCACGGGGCACGTCCTGGGCGCTGTACGGATTCGCGCTCACCTACCGCTATGCGAAGGAGCCGAAGTTCCTCGACGCGGCGAAGCGGGTCGCGCATTTCTTCCTGTCCCATCTGCCGGAGGACTTCGTCCCGCACTGGGACTTCCGCCTGCCGCCCGAAGCGCCGCGCCATCGCGATTCGTCCGCGGGTGCCTGCGCCGCCTGCGGCCTCATCCTGCTCGCGGAGCTTGTGCCGCCCCATGAGGCGCCGGTGTACCGGCAGGCGGCGGAGAAGATTCTGCACTCCCTGTACGTGAACTACGGCGCATGGGATGACCCGGGTCAGGAAGGGCTGATCCTTGCCGGCACCGGCCATTTCCCGGCGGGGCAGAACATCGGGGTGTCGCTCATCTACGGCGACTACTACTTCGTGGAGGGGCTCTCCAGGCTGAGAGGCAATACAGAGCTGTTCTGGTAATTTGCACACAGTGGCACGGGGGAGGGGAACGTTTTGCCGCAGCTTCAGGATCGGACGTATTGGCTGCAGACGATGCTCAGGATCGCGGAACCGGTGCTCGCACATCTGGCGGAGGGACGGCTTGCGGCTTCGCTGCCGGTACAGGGGCCGCCGGACCGGCAAGTGTACGCGCCGTTGGAGGCGTTCGCCCGGACGCTGGCCGGGATCACGCCCTGGCTGGAGAGCGGATCGGAGGACGGCTTGCGCGGGCGGTTCGCGGCGCTCGCGAGGGAAGGGCTGGATCAGGCCACCCGTCCCGATTCGCCCGACCGGATGAACTTCGGCGAAGGCGGCCAGCCGATCGTCGACGCGGCGTTCCTCGCCCAGGCCATCCTGCGCGCGCCGACGGCGTTGTGGGCGAAGCTGCCGGACCGGGTGCGCGGGCAGGTCGCCGCGGCTTTGAAAGAGACCCGGAGCCGGAAACCGTGCTTCAACAACTGGCTGCTGTTCTCCGCCCTGATCGAGGCGGCGCTGCGCCGGATGGGGGAAGACTGGGACCCGATGCGGGTCGACTATGCGCTGAAGCAGCACGAGCAGTGGTACGCCGGCGACGGCGCGTACGGGGACGGGCCGCATTTTCACTGGGACTACTACAACAGCTTCGTCATCCACCCGATGCTGATCGATCTCTTGGCGGAGGTCGGCGCGGAGGACCCGGAATGGGAAGCGATGCGGGAGCCGGCGCTGCGCCGCGCGCGGCGGTACGCGGAAGTGCTGGAGCGGCTCATCTCCCCAGAGGGCACCTTCCCGCCTCTCGGCCGCTCGCTCGCCTACCGGTTCGGCGCGTTCCACCTGCTCGCCCAGCTCGCCCTGCGGCGCCAGCTTCCGGATTCGCTGCCGGCGCCGCAGGTGCGCGCCGCCCTGACGGCGGTCATCCGCAACATGATTGAGGCGGAGGGCACCTTCGATGAAAGCGGATGGCTCCGCATCGGGTTCCGCGGACACCAGCCGTGGATCGGCGAGCCGTACGTGAGCACGGGCAGCCTCTATCTGTGCACCGTCGTCTTCCTGCCGCTCGGCCTGGACGCATCGGACCCGTTCTGGAGCGGCGAGCCGATGGACTGGACGGCGAAGAAGATCTGGTCCGGCGGGCAGGCGAAGATTGACAAGGCGCTGGACAATCGAAGTGCCCGGTTACCGGGTTAACTATTGCTTTAATTGTGTCCTTTATGTTCAAGAGCGATCGGCTGGATAACTCCCCTGTTGATAATCCATCCTGAATTGACCCGGGCTTTGTCCGACATGTTTCCGAAACACTTTGTAAAAAGTGCGCGGATTCTCGTACCCCACACATTTCGCGATCGTCTCCAGCGTCAGGGTGTTCGATCCCTTAATCAAATCCTTCGCTTTCTCGATTCTGACGTGTGTGAGATATTGCAAGAATGTGTTTCCCGTCTCTTTCTTGAATACCTGGCCGAGATATACCGGATGCAGATTCAAATAATCCGCAGCATCCAGCAACGAGATGTCTTTCATGAAATTTTTGTGAATAAATTCGTAAAGCATGGCTACATATTCGTTTCCCGAGAAAACGCCATCCGTTCCATTCTTGGTCTCCTGAATATTTTGTTTCTCTTCCATGATTTCGATGGCCATTCTCTTCAACAGTTGGGAAAGTACCAACTGATCGATCGGTTTCAACAGATATTCAACAACTTTCAGTTGAATCGCCTTGCGGGCATATTCGAACACATCATATCCCGACAAGATAATAAACCGCTCGACACTTCTTTTTCTTGCCTCCGCAATAAACTCGAGGCCGTCCATTTCCGGCATTTGGATGTCGGTGATGACAAGATCCGGATGAAAATATTCCATCACTTCAAGCGCTTCGATTCCGTCAAAAGCAGTGACAATTTTCGTAAAGGCCGATTTCTCCTGAACGATCATATCACGAATGCCATCCAGAATGATGGGCTCATCATCCACAATCAGCAGCCTCAACATGATCATTCTCCCCCAGAATCAATCTCAGCGTGACTGTGGTTCCCGCTCCTGCACCGCTTTCAATTTGAATGCCGGATCCGTCCGCGAAGAATGCCTTAATGCGTTCAACAACATTTCGCAAACCGATGCCTTTTCCAGAATGCTCCACCATTTGATCTTGAACCACCATTCCGTCAACCGACTTTCTTAATGTCGACAATTTTATCGGATCGATTCCTGCTCCGTTATCGGCAACGACCACCGTTAAGACCAAGTGATCGGCATACAGCCGAATCGTGATCCGCTTCTCTCCCCTTTTCTTGGACAAGCCGTGAATCATGCTGTTTTCCACGATCGGCTGCAAGATGAATTTCGGACATTTTGTCGACAACAAGGACTCGTCCAGGTACCATTCTACATGCAAATCCCGCATGCGAATCTGGTGAATCGCAATATATGCCCGTACGTTTTCCAGTTCTTCCCGAAGTGTTGTCTCATCGCTTCCTGACAGGCTGTAACGCAGCAGGTTGCCGAGAGAAAAAGCCATTTCCGCGATCGTATGTTGCTTATTTGACCGGGCAAGCATCCGTATCGTTTCAAGGGTGTTATAGAGAAAATGCGGCCGGATTTGTGCTTGCAACATTTTGAACTCAGCATCTTTCTTGAGCAGTTCCACTTTTTGGACACGATTCACCAATTCATCAATCCGGCTGATCATCGCATTATAGCTGGAGATGAGAAAACCGATCTCGTCAGTGCCGATTTTACCGGTAAACGGGTGGCTGACAGACGAGATTCCGACTTTGCGCATATGACGTGACAATAGCAAAATCCGTTTGGTCAGCGAGGAGATGATCAGATAATAAATGACGGATAGCACGATCAGAAGAATCAGACCGGTAAATATCCACAATCGCTTGGAGAGAAGAACCTTCAGCAGCAATTCCTCAGAATTAATTACGACAATCGTGAGCCCCAACCTGGGCAAAGTCACCGAATTGATAAAAATCCGACCCTGATCAAAAGCAAGCAATTTCTGTTCACGGTTTCTCAGCATACTTGAGATCGCATCCATCTGTTTGTCCGTCAGCGAAATATCCGAAGACTTATATATCAACCGATTGTCTTCATCCAACAACAACAGTTCGTTATCCGCATGCAGACTGTGCAAATCATCAAGAATCTTGCGTAGCAACCGGGTGTCTACGGAAATTTGGAGTATGCCGAGTTCGCTGTTGTAGTTCATGTTGTAAATTTTGCGGTAATAATTCAGCTTCATATCGCCGGATGAGAAATCTTTGTGCCATCGTCCCCTGGCCGGCGTCAGCGCCGACAGCATGGAGGGGTCCACCTGCCGTTCCAGCGTGTCGTAACCGCCGAATCCGGGGATGTTCGCAAACTTGCTGTTCAGTTTCGGATAGATCTTCAAATTGGTGACGGAAGGCTCAACCAGATAAGCGAAAGAATAAGCGGGGCGAATTTCTTTCAGGTAGGCATAGATGTGATCCCGGTCCGTCGTATACTCTCCCCGCAGAAAATCAATCAAAGCGGCGTTGTTTTGAAAGATGGAATAAATCGATTCAATTTTCTGCAGCGCCGAGTCCAGATTTGCCGCAATCTGTTCAATATTGCGCTGGTTGCCCAATTGATACTGTGTAACCAGCTTGTCGGTCAGCTGATAATAAACAAATACTGCAAATCCGGCAAAAGGAAGCACAATAAGCAAAAAATAGCCGGCAATCATTTTCGTGCTGATCCGCCAATTGAGGATTTTTTCCATCAGCCGCTTTTTCAGATTCATCGGATTGAGCCCACCCTTGAAAAGCGGAAATAAGGAAAGCCGAGTGGACGGCTTCCCTTATCCCGTTGTAATGGACTACATCATTGGTTAACCAACCGGTCATATTGCTCCTTCAATTCGGGGTAGATACTGTTCGCCCAGTCCTCCAGCTTGGACATGCCGATCTCTTCGGCTTTCCGGATCAATTCATCAAAAGCCTTCCTTGCTTCTTCTTCCGTCTCGGCCAGATAGACCTTGATGATTTCCGTTTCCACCATGGTATCGATATTCGCTTTGATGATCTGTTCCTGGGAATCGATCTCAGGCACAATCAAGCCGATGACCGGATTGAACTTGATGATCTTGGAATAATGCTCGCCTTGTCTGGTCGTTTCGGAACCCGGTTTATATGCGGACAATGCCATGCCAACGCCTGTTTCCGTAGGAACGCCCCACCAGTAAACTCCCTTTTGTTTCAGGACATTCACGTCATTTACATCATAAGTGAATTCCGGATACCCGGCCTCGTTCCATGTCCAGTCTTTCCCTTCAACTCCCCATTGGGCCAATCTCCATCCTTCTTCCGAGAACAGATAGGCCAGAAATCGTACGGTCGCTTCAACATTTCTGTTGCTCTTCGTGACATACATTCCCAGACCGCCTACGCCGGTGGAGAATATGGTCGCGTCGGGGCTCAAAGGTTCCGCCAGTTGAATGAACCGGAACGGTTTGCCCTGAGCTGCGGCGTTGGCGTTCATCCGATCCGCGCCGGAATAGGTCCAGGTGTAGGCGAACCCTTTCTCCGCAAGCATCATTTCTTCCGTCTGGCTTTCATTGGTATAGGCAAAGTTCTCGGATGTAATGAAGCCGTTTCGGTACAGGCTGTTCATATACAGCACGGATTGGAGCAGTTCCGGTTGTCTCAGATAATACACCAGTTTGCCGTCCTGATCGACAAATCCTCCGCCTGCTCCAAACTGCGCGTCGAAGAATTGCCGCTGCCAGAACGGATTCAGAATGAGCGGTGTCATATTAGGATATTTCGCTTTGACCATGGCGAATACCTTGTCCAGATCCGACAGGGACTTAATCTCAGGATTTCCGAGCTCCTCCAGAATATCCTTGCGCATGGCAAGACCCGGAACCATCATGTGAGCATGCGGATTGGCCTTCCATTCCTTCTCGGTGGAGAAATCATTTCGAATGGCATAATAGTTCCCGTCGCTTACCGTATTCACAAACTCCCTGATCGGATCGAATTTCACTTCCGGAGCATACTTCGGAAATATTTCATTGTAAGGCAGACTGACGTTGCTGTTTGACATCAGATTGAAGTTAAAGGATACCACGAGATCCGGCAAGTCACCCGATGATACCATCAAGGGCAATTGATTGCTTTCCGTAGCGACCGTCACTTTCGGTTTGACCCCTGTTGCCTTCGTAATGAGTTCGGGAATTTCGCCTGACCAATCATTGAACGGGTACCAGGTCGCATCCACAAACATGGTAATTTCTACCGGTTCGTCGGATTTGCCCTGACTTTGTCCCTGGTTTGTCTCCGTTTCCGTACTTGTGCTGCCGTTTCCGGCGGTATTGCCCCCTTCTTTCGTACTGCACGAAGCAAGCACGCTGGAAAGCAACAAAACCACAATCAACAACGCAAGCGACACTTTTTTGCCAAAATACATGGATTCTACCCCCAAACTGTTCAACTTTATGCAAAGCTTCCCCGGAATCGATATGCGGAGAACCGGAGAGCTTGACATCGGTCGGTTACCCTTTGACGGATCCCAGCATCATGCCGGATACGAAATACTTCTGCAGAAACGGATAAACACCCAGAATCGGCACGATCGAGATTACCATGGCGGTCGCCTGTACCGATAATGGCGTCACCGTGGATTTCGACGATAAGGTGGCGATCGCCGCCGAATTGGTCGCCGGAACCATCGCCTGGTTGATGACCTCCATCATGCGATACGTCAACGTGCGCAGTTCTTCTTTGTGCACGAAATAGGCGGAGTCAAGCCAGGAGTTCCATTGCCCGGAACCGACAAACAGGCACATCGTGGCAAGCAGCGGCTTCGAAACCGGAAGAATCAACCGGTAAAAAATGCGAAGCTCCCCGGCGCCGTCGATTCTGGCCGATTCCGCCATTTCCTCCGGTATTTCACGAAAAAACGTCAGCGCAATGAGCAGGAAGAACAGATTCAGCATCCCCGGGATGACGTAGACACCGAACGTATTGATGAGCCCGATGCTCCGCAGCACGACATAATAGGCAACCAGCCCGCCGGAAAAATACATGGCCACGATAACCAGGATGAAATAGATGTTTCGGAACTTCAGATCGTTTTTGGACAAGCCGTAAGCGACCATGCAGGTGAACAGCACGCCCAGGAAGGTTCCCGCGATCGTTCTCGCAACCGAGATGCCAAATGCGTCAAGCCACTTAGGATCTTCAAAAAAGTAGATATAATTGCCCAGCGTGAATTGACGCGGCCAAAGATACATGCCGCCCGTGATGGTGTCGGTTCCGGCATTGAAGGTAATGAGAACAATATAATAAAACGGATAAAGCGTTATCAGAGTGATGACCGCCAATATGATTCCAATGACGGTATCCAGCACCCAATCCTCCATTGTTCTCCTTTTTCTTCCCAAAATTGCACCACCTTCATTCCCTCCGTCTGCTCAGTACAACCCGACACCCGAAAAGCGTCTGGCAATATAGTTGCTCGTGAAGATCAGCATGACGGAGATGACGGATTGGACCAGGTCGATCGCCATGGCAAAGGAGAACCTGCCCTGGACAAGCCCGATGTTGAAAGCGTAAGTCTGAATGATTTGCGACGTGTCGCTGTTGAGCTTGTTGCCCAGCAGCATCGCCTGCTCGAAATTCGAACCGACAAGTCCGCCCCCGAGCATGTTCCCGATGGAGAGAATCATCACGACGATCGCCGCGCTCTTGAGTCCCGGCAATGTGATATACAAAATGCGTTTGATCCGGGAAGCGCCGTCAATTTCCGCCGCTTCGTACAACGACGGGTCGATGGATGTCAACGCGGCGAGAAAGATGATCGTCCACCATCCGGCTTCTTTCCAGATCGCCGTCATGACCGCGAGTCCCCAGAATGAATCCGGATCGGTGAGCACATTCCACGGATTGCTCAATAGGCCGAGCGACATCATCAGGTCATTGAACATCCCGTAACCCGTCGAGAAAAAGGCATACGCAATCCCCGTTACGACAACCCAGGATATAAAATGAGGCAGATAGCTGACGGTTTGTACGAATCTTTTGACAAACGCGTTCCTGACTTCGTTCAAAATAATGGCGAACAAAATCGGTACGGGATATGAGAAAATGACTTTCAAGATGCTGAGCACCAGCGTATTCCGTACCAGATTCGGAAAATTGTAATCGCTGATTATCGCCCGAAAATGCGTCAGACCGGCCCAGGAACTCGTGAACATCCCTTCGATTCCCGTGGTGATCTTATAGTTCTTGAACGCGATGATGATCCCGAACATCGGAACATAGCTGAACACCAGCAGATACAACATCCCGAGCAGCACGAACGCGTGAAAAGGAAACTGTTTTTGGAATTGCTTGAACGATGATGGAGACGTTCTCAGACCTACACCCCCTTCGGCTTCTTCATGATGTAACCGTTTTCGAGTTTGATTATAGAAATGCCGCCTTGGTCCGGTAAACGGTCTTTTCCCAATATTCATGCGTCCATTTTCAAGGCGGCCCCGGATCCGGATGAAAACGGTTTATAATGGGGATGTAAACATGAACGAAAGGCGGGCTTGACGGATGTTGAACCGAAAAGCTTATCTGCGGAAGATCGAGGAGAAGATTGCGGCGGGAAGATTCAAGGATGACTGGGATTCGCTTTCGGCTTTTCAACTGCCGAAATGGTACAGACAAGCCAAATTCGGCATCTTTATTCACTGGGGCGTTTATTCGGTGCCTGCTTTCGGCAATGAATGGTACCCCCGCAACATGTACATCCGGGGATCGAAGGAATACGAACATCACCTTGCCACATACGGGGAACATCAACACTTTGGCTACAAAGACTTTATCCCGATGTTCAAGGCGGAGAGGTTCGATGCGAATGAATGGGCGGAACTGTTCACCCGGGCCGGCGCCAAATATGTGATGCCGGTAGCCGAGCATCATGACGGCTTCCAAATGTACAAAAGTGAGTTGTCGCGATTCAATGCCTATGAACAAGGGCCGTGCCGGGATCTGCTCGGCGAGATGAAACAGGCGTTTGAACGCCATGGACTGGCATTCTGTGTCTCCTCTCATCGTGCGGAGCACTGGTTCTTCATGTCCCACGGCAAGGCGTTCGACTCCGACATCCGGGAGCCGCTCGTCTGCGGCGACTTTTATTGGCCTGCGATGCCCGAACCCGATCATCAGGATCTGTTCGGCTCCCCGCCCCATGAGGAGTTTCTGGAAGACTGGCTGCTCCGCTGCTGCGAGCTGGTCGATCAATATCGGCCGAAAGTGTTCTATTTCGACTGGTGGATCCAAAACGCCGCGTTCAAACCTTATCTGAAAAAATTCGCCGCTTACTACTATAACAAGGGCGAGGAATGGGGAGAGCCGGTCATTATCAACTACAAGCATGACGCCTTCATGTTCGGCACCGCGGTTCCCGACGTGGAGAGGGGACAATTTGCGGATTTGAAGCCGTATTATTGGCAGACCGATACGGCCGTTGCACGCAACTCTTGGTGCTATACGCCGAACAATGCGTACAAAACTCCCCGGGAAATCGTGCAGGATCTGGTCGATATCGTGAGCAAAAACGGCAACCTGCTGCTCAATGTCGGGCCGAAAGCGGACGGCACGATTCCCGAGGAGGACCGGAACATCCTGCTCGCCATCGGCGATTGGCTGCGGGTGAACGGCGAGGCGATCTACGACACGACATACTGGCGGACTTACGGCGAAGGTCCGACGGAAGTCAAGGAAGGCCATTTCACGGATGGAACGGCCAAACGGTTTACAAGCGAAGATATCCGGTTTACGGTGAAAGGGCGGTACCTGTACGCGACCGTGTTGGCCTACCCGGAGGACGGTGTCGTACGCATTCGGTCCTTGCGGGAACATTCGCCCCACTTCCACGGCATAATCAAGGACATCCGCGTATTGGGCTTTGAGGAACAGCCCGAATGGGAACGGAACGGGGATGCGCTGGTCTTGCGGACGAAGTCCGTGTCCAGCTCGATGCCTGTCGTCTTCCGGATGATGATCGATTAAGGTTCCGCCGCCGTTATCGTCTGAAAAAATCCCCGCCCTGCACGGAGCGTGCAAGGAGCGGGGATTTTGCGGATGAGGGTCAGACCACTTCCAGCTCGTCGCTGCCGGGAATCGGACCGAACGGCGCATGCGGCTCCGCCTGATACCAGAACGCGGTCGACGCGATGTCGTCCCGCCGGGACAGATATCGGCCGTCCGGCATCCAACCGAGCGCCTGGATCGTCACCTTCAAATCCTCGTCGAACCGGATCGGGTCCATGATGTGCCATCGGTACATGCCGAATCGCTGCTGGCTGCGGTACAGGCCGTCCGGCTGGATGACCTGATGAAGGCCGAGGAAGGGTGTCGAGAAGACGCCGTACTGGCCGGGCGATCGCTTTTGTGCTTCAGATTCGCATCATTTGTCCGAGACGACCGGAAATTCGATGCGCGAGTCGTACTGTCCGCCGAAATGGATTGTCTGCGCGGCCGCCCTCGTCTCCGGGATCAAAGACCACGTGCCGGCGATGTTGGGATGGGCGTGATAAGCGGGAAAATTCGATGACGACACGTCCACCCGAATGCGGGATCCCCGTTTCATCGTCCAGGTGATCGGCCACATCCCGATGACGACCTCCACCGCATCGCCCGGCGTGTAAGCAAGCGGTCTCGACGCGCCGTTGCGGTAAGCGAGGCTGGTGATGCCGTCCCGGATATTGACGGCGGTCCCGTCCGGGAACACCTCCATGACCTGGACGGTGAAGGCCGTGTCTTCCGCATCGGAGCTGACGAACAGGCAGGCGCGAATCCGGCCCGCGATGCGCAGATCTTCCGTCAGCGGCTCCGACAGGAAGCTGACGACGTCGGGCCGCGCCCCCGGCGGCGGCTGGACGACACTGGCCGGCGGCACCGCGTCGGGATCTCCGGTCAAATAATGCATGACCGCCGCGCCGCCTCTCGTCGGCACCGGATCTTCCGGATCGTAACGATACGATGCGGCCGCGGGTTCCGCCGGCTTCCCCGGCGACAGCGTCCGGGCCGCTTCTCCGGCCGGCCTTGGATCGAGATGGAATGTCCGCAGCCCGCCCGCGCCGATGCCGCCCGTCCATGCCTGCCAGCGGTTCTCCCGGATGATGTAGGTTTGGATGCCGGGCGCAAGCTCCGGCTCTTGTCCTTTCAGATGATGGTTGAACCAGGCGAGCGCGGCTTCCCGCTGTCTGGGGCCGAACCGGTCGTGGCCCGGATAGTCCAGATCCCCGGACACCCCCTCGGTGTGGATCCACGGGCCGACGATGAGCGCGCTCTTCGCCCGGATATCTTCCGGCAGCTTGTCGAAGCTGATCAGGGAAGCTTCGAGGTTGTGGTCGAACCAGCCGGCCGTCATCAAGATCGGAACGCGGGTGCCGGCCGGCTTGTCTTTCAATTCGGCCCAGAAGCCGGTCTTCCAATACGGGCTGTCGGGACTGACCTCGGTCACCCAGTCCCGGTACCACGGCAGCCTGCGGCCGAACAGCCGCTCGTCCATCTCGACATGCGGGCGGACGGCCAGCGCCTCCCGGTACAGTCCGGGACGCCTTGCCGCCTTCGGCACGCCGGAATTGCCGATCGCCCAGGACGTGTAGATGTCGTGCCGGAACATGCCGTTCATGTAATTTTGCCGATATCGTTCGATGCCGGTGAAGCCGATGCACATCGTCTTCACTTCCGGCGGCAGCCGGTCGGCCATGCACCATTGCAATACGCCGCAGTAGGAAGAACCGTAAGTGGCCGCATTTCCGTTCATCCACGGCTGCCGGACGAGCCACCCGAGGCTGTCCAGCCCGTCCCGCTCCTCATGCGCGAACGGAACCCACTCACCCTCCGAAGCTCCCGTTCCCCTGCACTCCTGAATGACGAAGACATAGCCGCGGGCGGTCCAGAACTTCGCCTGTTCATGCCAGAACGGGAGCATCCCCGGATACGGCGACCGGCTGAAAATGACCGGCCAGGGCCCGCTTCCCTCGGGAAAATGCACGTGGGTGGCCAGGCGCACGCCGTCCGACATTTCCACGAAATACGTTTTGCCGCCGAATTCATTCATCACGATCCCGCCTTTCCATCAGACACACCCGCTTCAGCGCGTTGAAAAAACTCAGTAAGCGTCCAGGAGCAAATCGTCCGCAACCGTCAATTCCGGCTCCGTGCAGGCGCGGACGTCGTCGACGGTATAGCCTTCCGCGACTTCCCGAAGCAGCAGGCCGTCCGGCGTCACATCGATGACCGCCCGGTCGGTGATGATCCGGTTCACGACGCCGCGCCCGGTCAGGGGCAGCGAGCATTGCCGCACAATCTTCGGCGATCCGTCCTTGCTGACATGCTCCATGACGACGATGATGCGCCTCGCGCCGTGCACCAGGTCCATCGCGCCGCCCATGCCCTTGACCATTTTGCCGGGAATCATCCAGTTGGCCAGGTCGCCCGTCCCGGACACTTCCATTCCGCCCAGAATGGCGACGTCGAGATGGCCGCCGCGTATCATGGCGAACGATTCCGCGCTGTCGAAGAAGGCGGCGCCGGGCACCGCCGTGACCGTCTCCTTGCCCGCGTTGATCAGATCCGGATCGACTTCCGCTTCCGTCGGATACGGGCCGACGCCCAGCAGTCCGTTCTCGGAATGGAGCATGACCCGCTTGTCCGGCGCGATGTAATTCGCCACCAGCGTGGGAATGCCGATGCCCAGGTTGACATAGTCCCCGGACGCGATTTCCTTCTCCGCCCTCCTGGCCAGCCGCTCTCTCACGGCCATGCGATCCGTGCTCATCTTCCTCTCCTCACTTTCCCGCGAAGTACGGTGCATTGTCAAGCATCCGGCGGATGAGCCGCAGAGCCGGTCCGCTCGTCAGGCGCGTACCGTCCGGCGCTCGATCCGCTTCTGCTGCCGGCCGACGATGAGCCGCTGCACGTAGATGCCCGGCGTATGGATCTCGTCCGGATCGAACGTCCCCGTTTCGCAGAGCTCCTCCACTTCGGCGATGGTCACGGCGCCGGCCGCGGCCATCATCGGATTGAAGTTTCGGGCCGTTTTGTTGTAGACCAGGTTGCCCATGCGGTCCGCCCTTGCCGCGCGGATCAGGCTGAAATCGGCGCGCAGCGCGTGTTCCAGCACATATTCCTTGCCGCCGAACACGCGGGTTTCCTTGCCTTCCGCGGCCGGCGTGCCGACGCCGGCGGGCGTGTAGAACGCGGGGATGCCCGCGCCGCCGGCGCGAATTTTCTCGGCCAGCGTCCCTTGCGGAATGAGTTCCACCTCGATCTCGCCGGCCAGCACCTGGCGCTCAAACTCCTTGTTCTCGCCGACATAGGACGCGATGATCTTGCGGATCTGCCGTCTCTGGAGCAAGAGGCCGAGTCCCCAGTCGTCCACGCCGCAGTTGTTGGAAATGACGGTCAGATTCCGCACGTCCCGTTCCGCCAGCGCGAGAATCAGGTTCTCCGGGATGCCGACGAGTCCGAACCCGCCGATCATGAGCACGGCGCCGTCCGGAATATCGCTTGTCACGTCAAGAAACGACTCGTATACCGGTTTCATCCGTCAACCTCCTTTCCGGTTTCAATCCGGCCGTTCCACCACGGCGGCGATGCCCTGACCGCCGCCGATGCACAGCGCGGCAAGACCGTACCGGACCTTCCGCCGCGCCATCTCGTGCAGCAGCGTGACCAGGATGCGCGCGCCGCTGGCGCCGATCGGATGGCCCAGGGCGATGGCGCCGCCGTTCACATTCACGATGGCCGGATCGAGCTCCAGTTCCTTCCGGCAGGCGAGCATCTGGGCGGCGAACGCTTCGTTCAGTTCGGCGAGGCCGACATCGGCGAGGCCGATCCCGACCCGGTCCAGCGCCTTGCGGACGGCGGGCACGGGCCCCAATCCCATGACCGCCGGATCGACGCCCGCCGAAGCGACGGACCGGATGACCGCCATCGGCTTCAGCCCGAGCGCCCGCGCCTTCTCCGCGCTCATGATGACGGCCGCCGCGGCTCCGTCATTGATGCCCGAGGCGTTGCCCGCGGTCACCAGGCCGTCCGGCCTGAACGCCGGGCGCAGCGCGCCCAGCGCCTCCAATGTCGTGTCCGGCCGCGGATATTCATCCGCTTCGAACCGGACCGTCTTGCCGCCGCGCGCCGGAATGTCCACCGGCACGATCTCCTCGCGGAACCGCCCGGCCCCGATCGCTTCGGCGGCCTTCCGCTGGCTTTCCCAGGCGAACCGGTCCAGCTCCTCCCGGGTCAGGCCTGCCCGCTCGCACAAGTTCTCCGCGGTGATGCCCATGTGATGGTCGCCGATGGCGCACCACAGGCCGTCGCTGATCATGCTGTCGACGAGCGCCCGGTGCCCCATGCGCAGGCCGCCGCGCGCTTCCCGGACAAGAAAGGGGGCCCGGCTCATGTTCTCCATGCCGCCGGCGACGACCGTCGTCAGATCGCCGCACCGGATCGCCTGCCAGGCCAGTTGCACCGCCTTCAGTCCCGAACCGCACACCTTGTTGACGGTGACGGCCGTCGTTTCCTGCGGCAGTCCGGCCGCGAGCGCCGCCTGGCGCGCGGGATTCTGTCCTTCGCCGGCCTGCAGGACGTTGCCCATGATCACTTCGTCGACCGACGCGGGATCGATCCCGGCCCGTTCGACCGCCGCCCGGATGACGATCTCGCCGAGCCGCGCCGCCGGCACATCCTGCAGACTGCCCATGAACTTGCCGATCGGCGTTCGGACAGCGCTTACAATTACCGCTTCAGACATGGATGGATTCAGCTCCTTTCATCAGCGACCGGAATCTCGATCCGCGACGGATATCGGCCGCCGAGATGCACCGTCTGGCGGGCGACACGCGTGTCCGCCTGCAGCGCCCAGCATCCGGACCTGTTGGGATGGACGTGGTACGCGGGAAAATTCGAGGAGGAGACGTCAAGCCGAAGCCGGCAGCCTTTGCGGATCGTCCAGGCAATCGGCCACAGCTTGATGATTACCTCCACCACGCTGCCGGGAATGTATTCGACCGGCAGTTTGACGCCGTTGCGATACGACAGGCTGGTAATGCCGTCCCGGATATTGTAGGCTTCGCCGTCCGGCGTCACTTCCATCAGGTTCACGGAGAACGCCGTGTCCGGCGCCTCGGAGCCGACGAACAGCCGCACTTCGACGGAACCCGCAATGCGCAGGTCCTCATCCAGCGGATCAGACAGGAAGCTGATGACGTCATCCCGGTATCCCGGCGGTTCCTGCCGCAGGCTGGCCGGCTTCGGCGCGTCAGGCGCGCCGGAGAGATAACGCAGCAATCCCGCTCCGCCGCGCGTCGGCACGGGGTTGTCCGGATCGTACGTGTACCCGATCCGCTCCTCCAGCGGAGACGGCGCGCCGGCGATCCGGTGCGGCACGCTGCCGTCGCCCGCCAGGTACAGGATGCGGCGGCCGTCCGGTTCGAAGCCCCCCGGCCAGCGGCGCCAGCGGCCTTCCCGCACGACGTAGGTCATCGTCTCCCCCGCGGGCACCGATTCTCCGGCTCCCCGGAGGTGCACGTCAAACCACCGGACCGCTTCGGCCAACAGGTTCCGTTCGCCGTCCGGATATTCGAGATCCCCCGCGGGCGAGAGGGTGTGCACCCACGGCCCGACGATCAGGCGGCTGACGGCCCGCGTGCCCTCGGGCAGCTTCCGGTAGTCCATGAGCATGCCGTCCAGATGGTGATCGAACCAGCCGGCCGCCATCAGCACGGGAGTTTGAATATATTTTGGGATCTCCCGCAGTTCGGCCCAGAATCCGGTCTTCCAGTAATCGTCCAGCGGGCTGGTGTTCGTGATCCATTGCCGGTACCAGGGCAGCTGCTTGCCGAATAGTTGCTCGTCCATTTCGATATGCGGACGGATCGAGACGGCGCGGGCGAACAGATTGCCGGGCTCGAGCGGTTCGGTTCCCGCGTTGTCCAGCGCCCACCCGGTGTAGACGTCCTGGCGGAACATGCCGTTCATGTAATGGCTCCGGAACCGTTCCGTCGAAAATCCGGAGAGCACCATCGCCTTCACTTCCTGCGGGAAACGGTCGGCCATCGCAAGCTGCACGGCGCTCAGATACGAATGACCGTAGGTGCCGATGTTGCCGTCCATCCAGCGCTGGCGGACGATCCATTCGATCGTGTCCAGACCGTCCATCCGTTCGTTCACGAACGGCGTCCATTCCCCGCCCGACCGCCCCGTCCCCCGGCAGTCCTGGACGATGGCCGCGTACCCGTATTCGTTCCAGACGGAAGCCGTCACTTCGAGCATCGGCAGCATACCGGCGTAGGGGTTCCGGATGAGCACCACCGGCCACGGCCCCGGCCCGGCCGGCAAGTAGGCGCGTGTATAGAGTTCCGTCCCGTCGCGCATGGCGACGCGATGGACGGTCATTGGCCCGGCCTCATGCCGGGGTTCCGGCAACCCTTTCCTGATCTGGCCGGCAAAAAGTTCAAGAACAGACATCCCGGTCACCTCCCGTCAGGCAATCGCCGGCTGCCGCGCCCGGGTCGCCGCCGGTTCGCGCCAGCGCTTGCAGAATATACGCGGACGCTTCGGAGAGCCCGGCCTCGTCGACGCACGTCCGCACCCCCATGGCGTGCAGCATGCGGATCAAATCGCCCGTCGCCACGTTGCCCGCGGCGCCCGGCGCATACGGACAGCCGCCCAGTCCGCCGCAGGACGCATCGAAGGTCCGAATGCCCATCTGCAGCGCGACGACCGTGTTGGCGAGCGCCAGCCCGTTCGTATCGTGGAAATGAAGGGCGAGCCTGTCCGGCGGCACCCGTCCGAGCAGCTCCTCCAGCACCGCTTCCACCTGGCGGGGATGGCCGATGCCGATCGTATCCCCGAGCGACACTTCGCGGACGCCCATTTCCAGCAGCGCCTCCGTCAGCCGCACGACCTGCTGCGTGTCGACCGCTCCCTCATAAGGGCAGCCGAACACGGTGGACAAGTAACCCCGCACCGTCTTGCCGGCCGCCTTCGCCGCCGCCGTCACTTCCCGCAGCACGGGCAATGTCTCGCCGATTGACTTGTTGATGTTCCTGCGGTTGTGCGTTTCGCTGGCGGACATGAACACCGCCGCTTCATCAATCCCCGAGCGCAGCGCCCGCTCCAGTCCGCGCATGTTCGGCACCAGCGCCGCGTAGGTGACGCCTTCGCGCCGGCGGAGTCCCGCGGCGACCTCCTCCGCGTCGGCCAGCGGCGGAATCCATTTCGGACTGACGAACGATGTCACTTCGATGTAGGACAGACCGGCATCGGCCAGCCGGCCGATCCAATCGAGTTTGACGGCGGTCGGCACGAAGCCCGGTTCATTCTGCAGGCCGTCGCGGGGGCCCACCTCCCGGATCTGGACACATTCGGGCCATCGGGACGCCATGGTCTTTCCCCTCCTTCGTCCGTTTCCTCACGCGGTCCGTCCGGCCGGGCTTTCCAGCACGACACCCCGTCCGGCCAGATCGGCGACTTCTTCATCCGAGTAACCGAGTTCCCGCAAGATATCCCGGGTATGCTGTCCGAGCAGCGGCGGTGAGCTGCGGACTTTCACCTCGCGTTCGGAATACCGGATCGGCGTCCGGATGACCGGAAGCTGTCCGAACACCGGATGCTCCACCTCCTCGATCAGACCGTGATCCCGGATCAGGTCGCTCGTCACCAGCTGCTCCACGTTCCAGATCGGACCGTGCAGCACCCCGCGGGCCTCGAAGATTCGGCACCACTCGTCCGTCGTGCGGGTCGAGAAGATCGCATTGAGCCGTTCCGTCAGCTCTTCGCGGTACTCCAGGCGCAGCCGGTTCGTGCGGAACCGCTCGTGGTCCGCCAGCTCCGTGCAGCCGATCGCGCTGCAGAAAGTCTGCCAGGCCTCGTCGCTCTGCGCGCCCGCCATTACCCAGCCGTCCCGCGTCGGGAACGCCTGATACGGCACGACTTCCGGATGCTGGTTGCCGAACGGCCGCGGCGACTGCCCGGTGGCCACATACTGCGCGAACCGGGTGGACAGATTGAACACCATCGTATCGATCAGATTGAGCCGGATGTGCTGCCCGGCTCCCGTCCGCTCCCGATCCACCAGCGCGGCGCAAATGGCGCCGAACGCCATGTACGCGGTGGAAATGTCCGCGACGGGAACGCCGACCAGCATCGGTTCGCCGTCCAGTCGGCCCGTCAGGCTCATGACGGCGCCCATTCCCTGCACAATCGGGTCCATGCCCGGCCGCTTGACGTATGCGGGCGTATCGCCGAACGCCGAAATGGAGCAATAGACGATCCGCGGATTGATCGCGCGAATCTGTTCGTAGCCGACCCCGAGCTTGTCGCACGTGCCGGGCCGGTAGTTCTCGATGATCACGTCGGCCTCGCGCGCCAGCCGGTGGACGATGCGCACGCCCTCCGGCTCCTTGAGGTTGACCGCGATCGAACGTTTCCCGTGGTTGTAGGCCGCGAACAGGTAACTTTCGCCATCCTTGAAATGGCTGCCGGCCTTCCGGACCTGATCGCCCTGCGGCGGCTCGATTTTGATGACATCGGCGCCCAGGTCGGCCAACATATTGGCGCAGTACGGGGCGACCAGCCAATGCGCGATCTCGATCACCTTGATGCCTGACAACGGTCCCATCTTGCCCGTCCTCCCATGTTGATCTGTTTGTTTCGGCAGTCTGCGGCGACCTCTCCGACTCCTTACGGATCATTGTAAATATAGTGTTTTCTTATGTAAAATACGTAAATATAATGTTTGTATAGGCATTTCCTATTTTATTGCGAAAGCGGTGAAGTCTCGCCCATGCGGACCGAACAGTTGCAATATTTTGTGGAAGTGGCCCGCCAACAGTCGTTCTCGCTCGCAGCCGAACGATTGCACATTGCCCAGCCGAGCATCAGCCAGGCCATCAAGGGGCTGGAACAGGAACTGAACGTGCAGTTGTTCACGAGATCGCGGGCGGGCGTCCGGCTTACGCCCATCGGCCGCGCGCTGCTTCCCAAAGCCCAGAACATTCTGAACATGGTCGAAGAATTGTGCGAGGAAGCGCGCTCCGAGACCGATCAGATCGAAGGCCGGCTGCAGATCGCCGCCATCCCGAGCATGATGAACACGTTCCTCAGCGAGACGCTGTCCCGCTACAAGAAGCAGCATCCCAACGTACGCCTGGAAGTGAAGGAGGCGGGCACCAACCAGATCGTGCAGGAGGTGCTGGCCGAACAGGTGAACATCGGCATCGTATCGTGCCAGCCCGGCGAGACGTTCGATCCGCGCATCGAATTTGCCCCTCTGCTGAGCGGCACCTATGTCGTCTATGTCGGCCGGCACTCTTCCATCCCGCTGCAAAATCCGGTTCCCCGCGAGCTGATCGCCCGTCAGCCGCTGATCACCCTGCAGCACGAATACCGGCAGGTGGATTACCTGCGGAAGCTGCTCGGCACCGATGACCTGAACATCCTGGTCTCCCTCGGCTATACGGAAGCGGCCAAGAAGATGATCAGCGAAGGCATCGCCATCGGCTTCTATCCGGATTTCTCGGTCGGCCAGGACCCCTATGTCCAGTCCGGCGACATCATCCCGCTCGACATTGCGGACAACGGGCTCTCCCTGCGGTTCGGCTGGATCCGGTCCCGGCAGCAGCGCTTCTCGCTGGCCGCCCGGAAGTTCGTCCGGGTACTGAAAGAGGTCATTGACGCCCGCGGCTGACGAACCAAGAACGGCTGCCTCGCGACGCCGCGGTTCCGGCATCCCGAAGCAGCCGAAAGTTCGGCAAGCTCACGTCGAAGAGACGAGACGGTTCAGTTCTTCCAGCAGCGCGTCCAGATCCGTCGCCGATTCGCGGTTGAAGCTGGCGATGTTGCGCAGCGGCATGTATTTCAAGAACGCTTCCAGCATGACCTTGAGCTCCTCCGTCGGCGCGCTGCCGAACGGGGCATTCTTCTCCAGCATCCGTCTGACGTACGGCGCCGTCCGCTCGTCCGCCAGCAAGTCGCCGATCAGCGTGTTGCGGTGAATGACCCAGGGCAGCGTCACCGTCGACTCGACATAAATGGAGCCTTGCAGCCGGATGTCCCGCGACGATGCGCCGACGAGGATGTCGAACTCCCCGCTCTCCACACGCCAATCCCGGATGGCCGGCTCGTAGTAGGCGAAGGCGCGTTTGCCCAGCCTGAACGTCACCGTCTTCCGCTCGCCGGGCTGAAGTTCCACCTTGGCGAACCCTTTCAATTCCTTGACCGGACGGATGACGGAGCTTTCCCGGTCGCGGACGTAGAGCTGTACAATCTCCTTGCCCGCCCGCTCGCCGGTGTTGGCAATCGTGACGCGCACTTCGGCCGTCTCCCCGTCGCTCATCCGCGCGCGGTCGATCTCGATCTTCTCGTAGGCAAACGTCGTGTAGCTGAGGCCGTGCCCGAACGGGAACAGCGGCTCGATCTCCTTCGCGTCGTAATACCGGTAGCCGACGAACAGCCCTTCCCGGTATTCGACACGGTCCCCTTCACCCGGGAAGAACAGGAACGAAGGGTTGTCGGACAGCTTGTGCGGGAACGTCTCCGCCAGTTTGCCCGACGGATTGACGTCGCCGAACAGCACGTCGGCCACCGCGCCGCCCATCGCCTGGCCGCCCA
>ERZ795043.385-NODE-385-length-41160-cov-25.449994_pt1 | contig 41160 bp, 45 predicted proteins | sample MGYA00375127_ERZ795043 | MGnify/ENA primary metagenome ERZ795043 (study PRJEB30172, sample SAMN05518447) | compost metagenome | isolation source: Feedstock adapted compost from Newby Island compost facility, Milpitas, CA | place: USA:Newby Island compost facility... | reverse complement strand
ATGCCATGAAAAATTCGTGCTTGGCCATACCCCAGGCTGCCAGTCCGTGCCAGGTTGAAAGCACAAAAAAGCCCGCAGTGACGCGGGCTTAGGTTTGTCTGGTGCCTGATCCTGCCGGCGGCTGCCGGACGTGGAATCATTCCCACTCGATCGTTCCCGGCGGCTTGCTCGTCACGTCGTAGACGACGCGGTTGATGCCGCGCACCTCGTTGACGATCCGCGTCGCGCAGTTGGCGAGGAACGCGTGGTCGAACGGATAGCTGTCGGCGGTCATGCCGTCGGTCGAGGTGACGGCGCGCAGCGCGCAGACATAGTCGTACGAGCGCGCATCGCCCATGACGCCGACCGTCTTGACCGGCAGCAGCACGGCAAAGGCCTGCCAGATCGCGTCGTAGAGGCCGGCGCGGCGGATCTCCTCGAGATAGATCGCGTCCGCCTTGCGGAGGATGGCGAGCTTCTCGGCCGTGACGTCGCCGGGAATGCGGATCGCGAGGCCGGGGCCGGGGAACGGATGCCGGCCGACCAGCCGCTCGGGCAGGCCGAGCTCGCGGCCGAGCGCGCGCACCTCGTCCTTGAACAGCTCGCGCAGCGGTTCGACCAGCTTGAGATTCATCCGCGCCGGCAGGCCGCCGACGTTGTGGTGGGACTTGATCGTCACACTCGGCCCGCCCGTGAACGACACAGATTCGATCACGTCGGGGTAAAGCGTGCCCTGGGCGAGGAACTCGGCGCCGCCGAGCTTCTTCGCCTCCTCCTCGAACACGTCGATGAAGGTCGCCCCGATGATCTTGCGCTTCTGCTCGGGATCGGTGACGCCCGCGAGCTTGCTCAGGAACAGGTCGCTCGCATCGCGGTGGACGAGCGGGATGTTGTAGTGCCCGCGGAACAGCGACACCACCTCTTCCGCCTCGCCCTCGCGCAGGAGACCATGGTCGACGAAGATGCAGGTCAGCTGATCGCCGATGGCCTCGTGGATCAGCACCGCCGCCACCGACGAATCGACGCCCCCCGACAGGCCGCAGATCACGCGCCCCTTCCCGACCTGCGCGCGGATCCGCTCAATCGCCTGCTGCCGGAATGCGGCCATGGTCCAGTCGCCGGTGCAGCCGGCCACGCGATGCGTGAAGTTCTTCAGAAGCTGGCCGCCCTGAGGTGTGTGAACGACCTCGGGGTGGAACTGGACCCCATAGAACCGCCGCTCGTCGTCGGCGATGGCCGCAAACGGCGCCCCCTCGGTGGTGGCGACGGCGCGGAATCCCGGCGGCAGCGCGATGACCCGGTCGCCGTGGCTCATCCACACCTGCTCGCGCGCGCCCTTGGGCCACAGCCCCTCGAACAGCTTGCAGTCGTCGACGACGTCGATGAACGCCCGGCCGAATTCGCGGCGGTCCCCCTCTTCCACCTTGCCGCCGAGCTGTGCGCACATCGTCTGCTCGCCATAGCAGATCCCGAGCACGGGCACGCCGAGCCGGAAGACGATCTCAGGGGCGCGCGGCGTGTTTTCCGCCGTGACCGAAGCCGGCCCGCCGGAGAGGATGATCGCCTTGGGCGCGAAGGCGCGGATCGCGTCCTCGCGCATGCTGAACGGATGTATTTCGCAGTACACGCCGTTCTCGCGCACGCGCCGCGCGATCAGCTGGGTGACCTGGCTGCCGAAATCGAGAATGAGAACGCGATCAGTCACGGGATTCGAGGCCGGGCTTCATTGAGGGAGAGACCGCGATACATAGCCGGGAACCGTGCCCGGCGAAACGGAATTCATTGCGCGACCGGGTGCCCGGCACACGGCCGCGGGCCCGATTCGCGATCCATGCCGTCGGCCGGGTGAATCGAGCGTGGCCGGGTTCAGCTTGCCGAGTAGGACCCGAGTCGCGCGATCGCCTGCCTCAAGTCCGGCCAGCCGTAGCCGATCTCGTCGAGATCGCGGCCCCAGAACCGCTCCCGCCGCTCGGCGACGCGTTCGCCGCCCATGCGTTCGTAGAAGAAACGGGCCGGGTTGTCGCGCAGGACCCAGACGATCGACCGGGCGAATCCGCGTTCCGCCAGGGCGGCGAAGCCGCCCGCGAGCAGCTGGCGGCCGATCCCCTGATCGTGAAATTCCGGCCGGACGTAAAGCGTGTAGACCTCGCCGACGCGCGAATCGGCATAGGTCCCGCCGAGCAGCTGCGCGCTCACGCGGCTCGGGCCCACGCTGGCGAAGCCGATCACGCCCCAGCCGACTTCCGATGCGACGATCACCGGTTGAACGTCGCCGCGGTTGCGGATGAGCCAGGCCCATTCCGCCGCCTGGCGCTCATAGGAAAGACGGATCAAACCCTTGTCGGGAAGAATGCCGGCGTAGGTCGATCGCCACGTATCGACGTAGACCTTCGCGATGTCGACCGCGTCCTCGACGGTCGCACGACCAATGATCGCCATGTCGAAAAAGTATCACGTTTCCGCCGGCGCAGCATCTGCCGCCTGCGCACTCTCGAGCACGGCAACGAAGAATCCGTCCGTACCGTGTCGCGCCGGTGACAGTCTCAGGTACGTGTCGCGCGTCGGCGGCGCGCCGCCGATCGTCTCGGCCCAGATCTCGACGACCGGAACGGGCCGGAACCCGGCGTGCGTATTCCTGAACCATTCGATCTGGTCCTCGTTCTCGGCCGGCAGCACCGAACACGTCACGTAGACGAGGCGTCCGCCCGGCCGCACGAGGCGCGCGGCGCTGTCGAGGATGCGCCGCTGCAACGCCATGAGCTCGTCGATATCGACGGGCCGAAGCGCCCATTTGCCGTCGGGATTGCGCCGCCACGTCCCGGTGCCGCTGCACGGCGCATCGACCAGGACGCGGTCGAAACTGGCGCGATGGCGCTTCACCCAGGGATCGCGCTCGCTGGAAAGCGTGCGCGCCTCGACGTTGAACACGCCGGCGCGGCGAAGGCGTCGCGTCGCCCCCTCGAGACGCTTGCCCGAGACGTCGAGGGCGACGATGCGCCCCTTGTTCACCATCGCCGCCGCGATCGCCAGCGACTTTCCGGCGGCCCCGGCGCAGAAATCGCAGACCCGAAAGCCGGGACGGGCCGCGACCAACAGGGCGGCAAGCTGCGAGCCCTCGTCCTGGACCTCGACGAGGCCCTCGCGGAAGGCACCGATACTGGTCAGCGGCGGGCGGCCATTGACGCGGATGCCCCATGGCGACCATCGCGTGGGGGTGACCTCCAGCCCCTCCGCCGCGAGCCGACGGAGTGCCTCGTCACGCGTCGTCTTCAGCGCATTGGCACGCAAATCGAGCGGCGCGGGCATGCCGAGCGCCGCCATCTCGGATGCAAGATCGTCGCCGAATCGCGCGCGCAGTGCCGGATGCAGCCATTCGGGATAGTTGTGGCGGACCCATGGCGGCTGCGCCGGATGCTCGAGCGTCCGCCCGATCAGCGCATCGACGAGCCGCGCCTCGGCCGGCGACAGACGCGGCGGGCGAAAGCGTCCGCCGTCGAACGCGGCACCAATCCGCTCCGCCGACCACCCCTCGCCCACCGCGAGCCACGCGATGGCGCGCCGGCGATTGTCGGCCGCGGACCCGTCCGCGTCCCTGGCCACGCGCGCCAGCCACCAGTCGAGCTGCGCGCGATGCCGCAGCACGCCGTAGACGAGGCCGGCGATGGCAGCGCGGTCCTTGGCGCCGATGTAGCGACGGCTCTTGAAGTACCCGCCGGCGACGACATCCGCCGGCGCACGCTGCGCATCGACGGCCTCGAGAATCTCGATCGCCGCCTGGATCCTTGCGCCGGGCGTCATGCGGCGGACGGACGGCTAGATGGGCCGGTAATTCGGCGCCTCCCGTGTGACCGTCACGTCGTGCACGTGGCTTTCGCGCAGCCCGGCCGCCGTGATCCGGATGAATTCGCAGTTCCGCTGCATCTCGGCGATGGTGCGGTTGCCGGTGTAGCCCATGGCCGCGCGCAGGCCGCCGATGAGCTGATGGATCACGGCGCTGACCGGCCCCTTGTAGGGGACCATGCCCTCGACGCCTTCCGGCACCAGCTTCAGCGAGTCCTTGATGTCCTGCTGGAAGTAGCGGTCGGCGGAGCCGCGCGCCATGGCGCCGATCGACCCCATGCCGCGATAGGCCTTGTACGAACGGCCCTGGTACAGGAACACCTCGCCCGGGCTTTCGTCCGTGCCGGCGAAAAGCGAGCCGAGCATCGCCGCACTGGCGCCGGCCGCGATCGCCTTGGCGAGGTCGCCCGAATACTTGATGCCGCCGTCGGCGATGACCGGAATGTTGTGCTTGCGGCAAACCTCGACGGTCTCGAGAAGTGCGGTCAGCTGCGGCACGCCGACGCCGGCGACGACACGCGTCGTGCAGATCGAGCCCGGACCGATCCCGACCTTGACCGCATCGGCGCCGGCGTCGATCAGCGCCTTCGCGCCGTCGGCGGTGGCCACGTTGCCGGCGATGATCTGCGTATAGTTGCTCAGGCGGCGGACGCGCTCGACGGTCTTGAGGACGCCTTCGGAATGACCGTGGGCGGTATCGACGACGACGACGTCCACCTCGGCATCGAACAACGCCTCGGCCCGGGCGACGCCGGCATCGCCCGTTCCCGTCGCCGCGCCGACGCGAAGCCGCCCTTTCTCGTCCTTGGTCGCGTTCGGAAAGCGCTGCGCCTTCTCGATGTCCTTGACCGTGATCAGGCCGATGCAGCGGTAATCGTCGTCGACGACCAGAAGCTTCTCGATCCGGAACTGGTGCAGAAGGCGCTTGGCCTCCTCCCGCGACACGCCCTCGCGCACCGTCACCAGCCGCTCCTTGGTCATGAGCTCGCGGACCGGCTGTGCGGAGTTCGATGCGAAGCGGACGTCGCGGTTGGTGAGAATGCCGACCAGCTTGCGGGTCCCCGGCTCCACCACCGGAATGCCGGAGATCTTGTGTTCGGCCATCAGGCGGAGCGCGTCGGCGAGCGTCGCGTCCGGCGAGATCGTGACCGGATTGATCACCATCCCGGATTCGAACTTCTTCACCTTGCGCACTTCCTCGGCCTGGCGCGCAGGATCGAGATTGCGGTGGATGATGCCGAGCCCGCCGGCCTGCGCCATCGCGATCGCCAGGCTGCTCTCCGTCACCGTGTCCATCGCCGCCGAGATCAGCGGGATGCCGAGTTCGATTCGCGCGGTCAGTTGGGTGCGTGTGTCGCAGTCGGTCGGAAGCACGGACGAACGCGCCGGCTTCAGCAGAACGTCATCGAATGTCAGGGCTACGGGAAAATCCAAGGCCGCCTCCGTGTCGGAAGTGGCCGGCCATCATACACAAGCACCGCGTGATTCCAACGCGATTCCAAGGCGCGCCCCGATTCGCCGGGGACGCATATCGTCGCAGGCAGGAATGCCCGCGCCGGTCACGCGCCCCTGAAACCGGTCGCGACGAAATAGAACTCCGACGACTCCGCGCGACTCGCGGGTGGCTTGATGCGGCGGACCGTGGCGAAACAGCGGCGCAGTTCCCTGTCGAACTCGTGCTCGCCGCCGCCCTGGAAGATCTTGGTCACGAACGCGCCGCCCGGCCGCAGGACCTCGACCGCGAAGGCCAGCGCCGCCTCGGCCAGGCCCATGATCCGCAGATGATCGGTCTCGGGATGTCCGGTGGTCGACGGCGCCATGTCGCTCAGGACGACATCGACATCGCCCCCGCCCGCCGCCTTGACGGTGGCGGGCGCTTCGTCGGCCAGGAAGTCGAGGCGCAGCACCTTCGCGCCCGGGACGGCCCCCATCTCCAGGATGTCGACCGCCACGACCCGGCCGTCGCCATCGGCAGCGCCGACACGTTCGGCGGCGACCTGCGTCCACCCGCCCGGCGCGGCGCCGAGATCGACGACGGCCATGCCGCGCCTGAGCAGGCGCACTTTTTCGTCGATCTCCAGGAGCTTGAAGGCGGCGCGCGAGCGATAGCCGCGCCGTTTCGCCTCGGCGACGTAGGGGTCGTTGAGCTGGCGCTGCAGCCACCGGCTCGACGCCACGGTCCGCCCGCGCGCCGTCCGCACGCGCTCGGCCAGCTGCCGGCCCTGCGGTCCACGCTTCGTCATGCGTGACCGTTCGCCTGCGCCTGCCGGCAATCGGCCTGCATCAGGCCGAGAATGATTCCCTCGCGCAGCCCCCGGTCGGCGACGCGCAGGCGCTCGACCGGCCAGAGGCGGCAGATCGCCTCGAGAATCGCGCAGCCGGCGACCACGAGATCAGCACGGGCCGTGCCGATGCACGGATGGGCGGCGCGACGGGCCCAGTCCATTGCCGCGAGCTCGCGGCTGACGGCGATGACGTCGCCGCGTTCGAGCCTGCATCCGTCGACGAGGGCACGCTGGTACCGCGGCAGACGCATGCGGACCCCGGCGATCGTGGTGACCGTGCCGGACGTGCCGAGCATCTGCACCTGTCCCTGCCGCACGCGCTCGCCGATGGCATGCCGCGCCTCGAACGCCGCCAGCCGCGCGATGATGTCCGCTACCATCGCCTCGTAGCTGTCGCGCGAGATGCGGTCGCCGCCATATCGCTCGGCGAACGTGACGACGCCGATGTCGAGCGAAATGGTCTCGACGATGGTCCACCCGCGACCGGCGACGTGGCGGAGCCACAGGATCTCGGTGCTGCCGCCGCCGATGTCGAACAGGATCGCGTTCGGAATGCGTATGTCGAGAAGCGGCGCGCACCCCGCAAGCGCCAGTTGGGCTTCCTCCTCCGGCTCGATGATCTCGAGCGTGATGCCGGTCTCGCGGGCGACGCGGCTAAGGAACTCGCTGCCGTTCCGGGCCCGGCGGCAGGCTTCCGTCGCCACGCCGCGGAAGCGCGTCACCATCCGCCGCCGCAACTTGGCGGCACAGACATGGAGGGCGTCGATGGCGCGGTCCATGGCGATGGGGCCAAGGCTGCCGGTCGCCGACAGGCGTTCGCCCAGGCGGACGATCCGGGAAAACGCATCGATGACCTGGAATGAGCCGTTGGTGGCGCGGGCGACGAGCAGCCGGCAGTTGTTGGTCCCGAGGTCGAGCGCCGCGAGAATCAGCCCGTCGCCGACGGGTGGCGCCGGGGCCGGCGAGCGGCCAAGGTGAGGAGTTGGGTCGACGTCAACCACGGCAGCGAAGCTCCCAGCCGGCGTTCGGCGCTCAGGCCTTGTAATTTCCGGCATCGTAACTAAAAGCAAGGGGACTGGCGAGCCTCGTGCACATAGCACCCGTGCCCATACATGGGTGCTACACAAAGGGCCCGCCTTCGTGCTAGAAGGCCGCGCCGCCGACATTCGGCGGCCCAGCCCGATCCGGTTGGGGGATCGTCTAACGGTAGGACAGCGGACTCTGACTCCGCCAGTCTTGGTTCGAATCCAAGTCCCCCAGCCACCCTTCTCTTCCCAAATGCGAATCGCAACGGACGCCGCCGGGACCGAAGACGGCGGCGATGCGGCACATGTCGATCATGACAGGTGCGTCGGACGCGGGTCCCGCGCGGTATGCGTGGCATCGAGGCCCGGGACAATCGAGCCAGTACCGGCGATCGTCGTCGCCCGAGAGGATTGCCGAAGACCGCGTATATGACCTGAGGGCGCAAACTCGTCACGATGGCGACATACCTGTCGCCAACCAATTGTTTTATATGTATTTTCTGTGTCCTTTGGATCCGGAAACGTCCGGTGGCGCCTCGGCCGGCCGCTTCCGGGCACATGGAGGGGGTTCGATCCCCCAATCCCCATGCCAAGTCCCGGACAAGTTTGCGGCACGGCAGCCTCGTTCGCTTCGCCTCGCCGTCGGACCGACGGGGCCAGGATCGAGGCGGCGATCCCGCTTCCACCCGACAATGCCGCCCCTGGCCGCGAGCAAGAGCCGGCGCAACCACTCCTGCCGGTCTAGCGACAAGGGAAGCGGGTTGGATTGCGTCGCGGCACAACCCGTGCGCTATAATGACGGGCCGACGACGATATCCCGGGTCGAAGGGGTAGATCCGATCGAATAGGGTTGATACAGATCGAAGCGTACCGACGACACCGCTGAACGGTTCCAAGTTTCGCAGCGATCTGCCGGTATCGGCAAAGGGAGAAAGACGAGGATGACCATCGATGTCCTGACATCCGGCGATGTAACCATCTTCATGCCGGTCGGCCGGCTCGACAGCAACAACAGCGGCGAGGCCGAGACGACGGTGATCAGCCAGCTCGATGGAGGGGCATCCAGAGTCGTGTTCGATTTCGACAGGATGGACTATATCTCGAGCGCCGGCTTGCGCGTCGTCCTGATGGCGGCAAAGCGGCTTCGCGGCATGGGCGGCAAGCTCGCCCTGTGCAACCTGAAGCCGCACATCCGCGAGATCTTCGAAATGAGCGGCTTCCTTTCGATTCTCACCGTCTGCAACAACCGAATGGAAGCCGAACAAGCCATCGCAGGCTAGCGCTCCGTCCGGGCGGCACGCGCCCGGCAAACCGCCGTCGGTCCATCTCCACCGCCGCCTCGCTTCGCAGGGCAGCCCCTGTCACGGCAAAGGGCGGGCGGCCGTCACCAGCCGCCCGCCCTGCCCTTGCGGCGGAGAAGGAGAGAAGCGGGGCCCACGACAGGCCCTGCAAGAGGCGCTCGCTTCCCTCCAGCCTGTCAATTAAGCGGGATCGTGTACCACATCTGCAGTTCGACCTGGCCGTTTTCATTCCGCTTAATGTCGATCAGGCTAGGCGGATAGGTTTCGAGGCTGATGTGGGTCTCCTTACCCTTGCGCTCGACCCCGAAGTCGGGCCCCTGCTCCTGGTGATACTTCTTGATGTTTTCAAGAAGCTCCCGCGCCTCGTTGTAGAATCCCGGCTTGGGCGTGAGATTATTCCGAGCGACAAACTGCCCGATATTTTCGAGCGCCTCCTCGATGTAGGAGATGCCGTGCTTTTTGCCGTTGGCCAGCAACTCATCGACGCACCGCCTGGCCTCAGGCGTGCTGGTATCCAGCTTCCTTAGAAGCTCCGTAAACGGCTTCCAGACGACGTTCTTCGGCTCGCCCTTGACGACGTGCTCCTTGTGGACGTGCTCGGTGCCGTGCGCCCGGTCGAAGCGTGTCGTGATGAAGTTCAAAGCGTGCTTGATGCAATGGCCGATGCTGCGGAACACATTGGCCACCTTGCGCAAGCCGCTTTCATGGTCCTCGCCATGGCCGGAGAGGCGGAACACCGTCGGCATGCCCACGCTTTCGAACTTCATGAAAAGCTGCGGCGAGCCGTCCCTCCCCTTCAGGCGATCGAAGCACAGCGCCCCTCTCTTGGACGGAAGTTTGCCCTGGAAGTCCTCGATGCCGCGCTGGGTCGGCTGGTTCGTGAACAGCCCGCGCGGGGTCGGACCGTCATGCCGTTCGTTGAAGTGCGTCGAGATACGGTCATAGGCGGTCGGCGCCGCGCTCAGATACCTGAACAGCCTGTTGCCCGGATCCTGCATGATCATCGTGCCTTCGCGCACGAGATGATCACCGCCTTCGAGCAGCTCCAGCTCGGCCGCCTTGGCGGTCAGATACCAGGAAATGGCGCGGGTGGTATGCAGGCAGCTCTTGACGTCGTAGGTCGTGCCATTGACGGTGACGCGGATGGTGTCACCCCTGTCGTTCACCTGGCCATGGTTGAGGGCATTGACCAGATGCTCGCCCGTGTTGATCAGGGCGCGCATCTCCTCGTTGCTGATCTTGGAGCCGCACAGGTCGCGATAGGCGATCAGCTTCTCCATTATCTTGTCGCCGTGCCGGGCAAGAATGCCGTCATCATACATGCCCGGCTGCCCGCGTGGCGGGTTCGCCAGCGCCGTCACATACGGGTTGTTGCGAACGAAAACCGCATCGCTGTTATAGCGGCCGGAATGCGTGATCCGCTGGAACCCGTCGCCGATGGTATGCGCGATACGGGAAAGTGCGGCGCCGATGCTCTCGCGCAGACCAGGCCGGTTGCCCTGCTGATTGACGCTGTTATTGGCGGAGTCCTGCCCGACCAGTCGCCCCAGTGCAGGCCCCGAACCGACACTACCGAGCGGAAACGGCATGAGAATTCTCCCCAACGACGATGATACGGATCAAACCCGAAGGACATCGCCCGGCCCCTCCCCCATGGGGTTCGCCGCGGCGCCCAACGTCGTGTTGTTCCGGGTGTCGGCGATGAATTCGCGCCAGAACTTGGCGACCTTGGCGAACTGGGCGAGTGCCGCGCCGAGGCCCTCCCCCGTCAGGCCGTCGAAAGGCATGGCATAGGAGAGAACCGCCTGCCCGGTCTCGGGGTGGAGGCCGATGGTCGCGCCCCCCGTACCGGCCCACAACAGATTGGCCTCGAGCAGATTGCGCAGCAGCGTTGCCGGGGCTTCGGGCGGAACGGCGCCGAGGTCCGTATAGATGACGACCGAGGTCTCGAAAGCCTCGTCCCGGTAGTCGAGATAGACGTCGACGTCGTCGACCGTAAGGGTTCCGCTCTGAATGACCGGGTCGGCAGGTTCGATGCCGAGCACACGGCAAACATCCTCGAGCAAAGCGGTGTAACTTTCAGCCACGGATGACCCCCTATTGCCTTGCCAATGCCCCCCTTACGGGCGTTTTCGTATCTTTGTGGCCGTTGGCCGGAAAAAGTTGCATGGAAAATCGAGGCTCAGCGCTGTTCCATCTGCTGAATCCAGCGCAGGACCTCGGCGACCGGCTCGATCAGGTCCGAGGGTATGTACTGGTTGATCTCGGCGGTCTCGTACAGCGCGTGCGCCAGCGGCACGTTCCGCATTATGGGAATTCCTTCCTCTTGCGCGACCTCGATGATGCGCTTGGCGAGGAGATTCTGGGCCTTGGCGAGGACGACCGGGAGAGGAGTCTCGTCTTGATCGTAGCGCAGCGCGACGGCGATATGGGTCGGGTTGGTGATCACGACTGAGGCCTTCCGCGTCTGTTCGATCATGCTGTTCATCATCAGTTCCTGATGAAGCTGCTTCCGGGCGCCCTTGATGTGCGGGTCGCCTTCCATCTCCTTGTATTCGCGCTTGACCTCCTCCTTCGTCATCATCAGCTGCTTCATGAAATGGAAGCGGTTGTAGGCGAAATCGAAGGCCGCGATGATGACGTAGGCCACGGCCGTATAGGCCATGATCTGAACGACCAGCTTTCCGAGCACATCGAGAACCCCGGATACGCCGCCCGGCGGCACCCGCATGAGGCCGTCGAGCGCACCGCGAAGAACCAGGAAAATGAGAAACGACAGAAACGTTACCTTGACGATCGACTTGAGGAACTCGACCAGATTCTTTTTTGAAAAGATGTTCTTCGCGTTGTTGGCGATGTTGAGCTTCTTGCCGCTGGGTTTTATCGCCTCGAACGCGAAATTCACGCCGACCTGCATGGCGTCCGCGAAAATCCCGATGACGAGAATGAGGATCAGCACGGGAAGAATGATGCCGAGCGCGTATCGCTTGATCTCGTTCACGACGAGATCGAGCGCCATGTGGAACGGCAGGTCCACCACCTGGCCCGGAATCGTCACGATCGTCGCCAGGCTCTGAAGCATCGACGGTCCGTTCCCGATGAAATACCCGAAAATGGCGAGGATCAGGATCGTCTGCGTGAAATCCTTGCTGTAGGCGACCTGTCCCTTCTTGCGGGCGTCGCGCAGCTTCTTCGGTGTCGGTTTTTCGGTTTTGTCGCTCATTCGAAAATGCGCGCGCCGATATCCGACGGGTTCCAGCCGGACCGGATCCAAGTGCCGGCATAATCGATCAGGAAGGTCGCATAGGCCGTGAGCACCAGCACGGCGATGGCGCTCTTGATCGGCATGGCGAGGAAGAACACCTGAAGCTGCGGAGCGAACCGGCTGATCAGCGCAAGGCCCAGTTCAGAGATGAACATGGCCAGAATGACCGGTGCCGCAAGAATGACGGCGATGAACATCAGACGGTCCATCTGCCCCAGGAAGTACGTGCTGTTGGAGATCTCGAGCCGCGGCCAGAACGATCCGACCGGCCACAGGGCGTAGGTCTCGTATATTGCCGCCAGCAGAAGTAGGAATCCGCCGCCGACGAAGAAGATCGTCGTCATTACCTGATTGAGGAGCATGCCGAGCAGCGACGTATCGACGCCGGTGAACGGATTCATCGAGCTCGACATGGTCGCGCCGCGCTGGTTGTCGATGAAGGCGCCGATCGCCTCTACCCCCCAGAACAGGATCGCGACCAGAAAGCCGAGAATGAATCCGATGGCCGCCTCCTTCACGACGATCGCGGCAATGGTGACGCCATCCAGATCCGCCGATACGGCGAGCGGCAGCACGATCGGAACGGCGATCAGCGACATGCTGACGGCGACCCCCATGCGGATCATGCCGGGCAGGATCTGGCTGCTGAAGAACGGAAGTGCCGCGAACAGCCCGAGGATCCGCGGAAGCGCAAAGGAGAAGGTGAGGATGAAGGTCCTGAAGTCGCCGAGGTCGGCCATGGCTTCCCTCAGTGCACGATCCTTCCGAAGCCGGTGAAGATCGAAAGGGTATAGCGGTAAAGCTCACTGCCCAGCCATGGCGCGACGACGAAGATGGTGACGCCGACGGCGATCAGCTTGACGCCGAAGGACAGCGTCTGCTCCTGGATCTGCGTGAGCGCCTGCAGCAGGCTGAACAGCGTGCCGACGACGGACGCGACCAAGATGGGCGGCAGCGAGAGCAGCAGAACCAGCGTCAGGGCGTGGGCCAGATTGCCGACGATATCGGCTTCCGTCATGGGCGCCTCCCCGTGCAATGCGTGTCCTTCACAGCCGCTCCGTCAGGCATAGGTGAGCACCAGCCCCTCGATGAGCCGCGACCATCCCTCGACCATGACGAACAGGAACAGCTTCAGCGGGAGCGAAATGGTCATCGGCGAAACCATCATCATGCCCATGGCGAGCAGGATGTTGGACACGATCAGGTCGATGACGATGAAGGGAAGATAGATCAGGAAGCCGATCTCGAATGCCGTCGTCAGTTCGGCGACCGTGAACGCCGGCGCGAGGATGAAGAAATTGTCCGCCGTGATGGTCTGGGCCATGTCGGACGGCCACAGGCGCGTCGCCGTCGTGAGAAAGAAGTCCCGCTGGGCGGCCGTGGTATGGGCCATGAGAAAGTTGCGGACCGGCACCGATCCGGCCTCGATGGCGCGCATCAACCCGTCGCCTGTCGTCAGATCGGCGTCAAGCTGCCGTATGCTGTCGGCAATCGCATATCCGACCGGCGCCATGATGTACACGGTCAGGATGATGGAGAGCCCGTAGATCGCCATGTTGGGCGGAATCTGCTGAACGCCGAGTGCGTTGCGCACGAGGGACAGCACCACGGCGATCTTGACGAACGAGGTCACCATCACCGCGATGAACGGCACCAGCGCCAGCGCGGCGAGTACGACCGCAAGTGCAAAAGGATCGGGCAGCTGCGTCATTTCGGATTGCCCGCCAGGGAAACGACCCTGACGCCGACGCGATCGTCGATCTGCACCAGCTCGCCACGGCCGATGAGCTTGCCGCCCGCCCGGATGCTGACGGCGCTGCGCGGATCGCGGGCGAGATCGAAGACCGCGCCGACGGACAGACGGCGGAGATCGGCGAGCGTCAGTACCTGGTGGCCGATATCAAAGGTAAGCCGCACTTGAACGTCGTCCAGGGAGTCGAGCAGCGGCTCGCCCTGCTCGGCGCTGACGTTGCCGGAACCGGCAGCGGCACCCGGGGAAGCGCCGTCTGCGGCGTCGGCCCCCGGAGCGTCGGACTCGTCGGTCATGGATGCCCTCGCTATGCCTTCTATGATGATCGTCGAACCGTGCAGACGGGCATGAAGAGCCGTGCGCGGCGAAAGTCTCAGGATAAGACGGTCTTCGTCGAGCAGACGAACGTAATCAAGCAGGATTACGTCGTGTATGTCGAGATCGCGCAGCTCCGATACGGGAAGATCGACCCATCCGACCTCGAGCCGGAGCGGGATCGGCAAGTCGTCCCATGCCGTATCCGCGCCCTCGGGTTCGGATTCCGGAAATCTGTCGACCAGATCGGCGATCATGGCGAGGCCGCGCCAGTCGGTCGCGAGTTCGCCGGCGATCATCCGGTTGCCGTCGCGGCGGCGCATCGTAAAGCCGATACGCGCCTCCGCCTTTCGCGCGTCCCCTTTTTCCACGGGCCCCGTATCGACGACGCGTATGGCGTGGCCGCAGGCACGCTCCAATGCCTCGGCCGCATCGTTCAGGGCCAGTTCGACCAACGCCTGGCGCAAAGGTCCGGGTATGACGGACGGATCGCCCCCCGGATCCATGCCGCGCAGCAGTTCGGCGAAAATGCGGGCGTCCAGGAGGACGTCGATCCTGGCGCCGCCGAAGTCGACGGTGACCCGATAGTCGTCGCTTGCGGTCTCCCGCCCCCCGAGCGGACAGAACCGCAGTTCCCACGACACGCCACCGACGGCAACCGGTATCGGTCCCGGCCGGCGGGCCAGGATGTTGAGATACCGGGCCTCGGCGCTCGACAGGCGAGGCAGGTCAAGTGGCGTCATCGAGAGCCCTCGTCGCCCTCCGGTGGCGGAAGATACTCCTCTCTCGAACGGCCATCATGGGGCTGTCCGCCGGCGTCCGAATCCTTCCGGGCGGAGGTGACACGCACCTCGACTTCGTTCTTGAGACGGCTGCCGAGGTGATCGAGAAGAGCGTCGCGCTGACCTTCCAGGAACCGCAGACTGTCGACGTGCCCCGACACGAACTCGACGACGATGCGGCCTGCCTCCTGCCGGATCCGCACTTCCGTATCCGGCAGAATCCCCTCCTTGAGCTGGATGCGAACTTCGGGGCTACGCGACCAGTCGCCTTCGGAAACGAGAATGCGTTCGGCGACGGTTTCCACGATCTCGTTCAGATTCAGCGACGGGGATGAAGGAGCGGTGGGCGCGGTCGACCCGGCGGTGGCGCGTGCCCCGAACAGGTCGAAGGGGCTCGGCAGCGGATTGCCGCCGTCGGCCCTGTTCTGCCCGTCTCCTTCGCCGCCCTTTTCCGTCGAGCGGCCGCCGGCATCCCGCCCGCGCATCAGGTTTCCGAAACGCTCGGCATCCCGGGGATCGGCGGCCCCCCGTTCGATCCGCCCGGGGTCGCGCTCGGTCCCGATCCGACTTCCCCCGCCGTCAAGCGACGGCGGCATCATCGGCGTACTCATTGTCCCCCCACTCCTCGTCGTTTCGATCCCGTGTCCGGAACTCCTCCAGTTCGGCCTCTTCCGCGCGTTCCAGTTCCAGACGCGCCTCTTCGGAAAAGACGCGGGCCAATTCCATGAACTTGTTCTTCTGGCGCCCGGCTTCGCGCAAGAGGTTGACCGCGGCATCGAGTTCGGCCGAAGCCCGACGCTGGCCTTCTTCGGCATCTATAACGCCCTGTTCCAGATTGCGCTCCTCGTTTCGCAGCTCGGAGATCCGGTTGCGCAGCGCCTCGATCTCCCGAAGCTTGACGATCCGCCGGCAGATATCGTCGAACATCTCGTCTTCCTTCCGGACGCTCCAGATCCGGAATTCCTCGAGCTTGCGTCTCAGCTCGTCGACGAGGCGGATCGCTTCCTCAAGCAGCGCGCGCCGCCGCCTGACCTCGGTTTCGGCCTGGCTTTCCCGGAACTCCTTGATGCGCAGCAGCTCGCTGAAGACGCTCATTTGGTCAGCGCCTCCATCTGCTCGAGCGTCGTCTTGAAGTCGCTGCGTTCGTCGGTGCGCTGGCGGAGGAAGGCGTTGATGGCGTCGATCTTGTCGAGCGCCTCGTCGGTCAGGGAATCGGCGCCTCGCTTGTATTCGCCGATCTTCACGAGCAGCTCGACCTCGCGGTACTTGGCCAGAAGCTCACGGATGCGCCCGGCGGCTCTGCGATGCTCGGGCGTCGTGATGTTGTTCATCACACGGCTGGCGCTGGCCAGAACATCGATGGCCGGATAGTGGTTCGCCGCCGCAAGCTTGCGCGACAGGATGATGTGACCGTCGAGAATCGACCGGGTTTCGTCGGCGATGGGCTCGTTCATGTCGTCGCCTTCGACGAGCACCGTGTAGAGCGCCGTGATCGACCCTTTGTCATTCATCCCGACGCGCTCCATCAGCTTCGGCAGGGTCGCGAACACCGAAGGCGGATAGCCGCGGCGCGTCGGCGGCTCGCCCGCGGCAAGCCCGATCTCGCGCTGGGCACGGCCGAAGCGGGTGACGGAGTCCATCAGGAAAAGGACCCTCTTGCCCTGGTCGCGGAAATACTCGGCGATGGCCGTGGCCACGTAGGCGGCCTTGGCACGCTCCATCGACGACTTGTCCGACGTCGCCACAACGATGACGGACTTGCGTCGCCCCTCCTCGCCCAGTTCGTGTTCAATGAATTCCCGAACCTCGCGGCCGCGCTCGCCGATAAGGGCGATCACGGTAACGTCCACGTCGGCGCCCTTGACCAGCATGCCCATCAGCGTGGACTTGCCGCCGCCCGCGGCCGCAAAGATGCCCATGCGCTGCCCTTCGCCGCATGTCAGCAGACCGTCCAGCACGCGCACGCCGAGCGGCAACGGCTTCGAGATGACACGACGGGTCAGCGGATCGGGCGCGTCCTTATAAACGGGATAGAACTGTTCGGCTTCGAGCGGACCGCGCTGCTTGGTGTCGATCGGTCGCCCCAGCCCGTCCAGCACGCGACCCAGGAGCTTCGGCCCCACGGGAACCATGTGGTTTCGACCGGTGGGAATCACCTCCGTCGCCGTGGAGATGCCGAACATGTCACCGATGGGCGTGAGGAGTGCCGCATCGCGGCTGAGCCCGACCACCTCGGCCTGCAGCTCGAAATCCTCGCCGGGATTTCTGAGGATGCAGACCTCGCCGAGCTTTACCGACGGCACGACCGCCCGAATGATCGTCCCGACGACCTGGACCACCCGCCCCTTTACATGAAGGGTAGGCGTGTCGGCCAAAGTAAGTTCGAGCAGATCGGTTATGTAATCAAACTGACGCATGCCGGGCAGCGCAGATGACGGTGACGGCTAACGGTGATTCCGGTGCGATGGACTATCCGCGTCGACTACCGAGGCTTTTCTCGAAGGCGCGTCGCATGGCCTCCAACTGGGTCTCGATGCCGGCCTCGACGGTGCCGAGATCGCTTTCGATGATGCACCCGCCCGGCTGCAGACGGCTGTCCGCCGTAATATCCAGGAACCCGATCGCCGGATAGGCCGCAAGCAGATCGTTGATCCGGCTGCGGACCATTTCGGCCTCCGCCGGGTTCAGGCGCACCACGACCTGTTTCTGATTGCGGACGGCCGACAGCGCATTCTTCACAACGCGCACGACACGCTCGCGCTCGTCGAACTCGGCCAGGACCTTGCGCACCGCCGTCATGACGAGGTCGATCACTCGCGTTTCGATCTGACCGAAATAGTCGACGGAACGACCGATCGTCTCGAACATCTGTTCGGCCGCCGCGAGCTTCGCCTCTTCCAGACCGTCCGCGTACCCCCGCTTCCGCTCCAGCTCGTATCCCGTCTGCGCCGCATCGAGAATCTCGCGCGCTTGGGCGAGGGCCCGGTCGAGCACTTCCTTCGCCTCCATGAAGCGCGTGTACTCGGCGGCCTTCATCACTTTGCGATCCGGCGCGAAGCGGATCAGGCGGTCGTTGGCGCGAACAAGAAAGCCCATTTTGGTTCCGCCTCTCTGATGATCCGCACGATCAGCGACTGCGCCCTGTCGTCGTGGGCCGCCTTGGCAAAGATCGGGGCGGCCTGAAACGGCAGCTTCAGGACAAAGCGCTTTACGATTTCGCCGGGCAGGCCCGCAACGACCGCCGCAAGCAGACGGCGGCCAATTGCCCGGAAATCGTCGGCGCTGCGGCAGTGAGCCGCATCCGGACCGCCTTCCGCCGACACGGTTCCGGGACAAGCTCCTTCGAGAAGGGGGGCTCGAACCAGCGCGAAATTGTACGCCGCGTCGCCCAGCGACTGCCGCAGCTCGTTGACGCCGTCACGTTCGATGACCTGACGAACGGCGCTACCGCCGGCCACCAGCCCGGCATAAAGCGCCAACCGGTCCAACGTCGGCGAATCGAGCAAGGTCAGACGCGCGGCGGGTCCCGAGAAATCGAACGGAAAAGTCTCGGACAGTCCGAGCTCGTCCAGAATCATTCGGGACAGAGGCGCCTCGCAACGGGGGGTCGAAGCGAGCCGTTTCCAAAGCCCCTCCGTGAAAATGGTTTCGGCCCAGCTCACATGTATGTAGCGGGCCGGCAGAAGGTTGAATTCGTAGACGAGGCGGAAAACGTTCCGGTCGCCCCGCAGGACGGCGCTCAGGCCGCTGCCCCCCGGCGGCATCGCCTCGTCCGAGGATCTAGCCATTGGCGGCCGCTTGCCCCCACTTCGGCTTGAGATACCAGGTCCAGTAAAGGAAACCGGCAGCCCCGATCCCGCCGAATGCCAACAGCAGCATGACGGTCATGAGGATGACCAGCAGCGATAGGCTCGACCGCGCCACCTCGATTCCGAGGAAGGAAACCATGTCGGGTTGGCCGATCGCGGGCGGCGGCTGCATCGACGGAACCAGCACGACCGACACGTTGTCGTAGGAAAGGTTCGGAATGCTGTTGGTTACCAGCCGCTTGATCTGGGGTAGAACGCTTTCCAGATCGTAAGCCTCCTTGTACTTGATGAACACGGCGGCCGAGGACGGAACCAGGGGACCGGTCGAACTGGATCCGCTCTCGGGCAAGACCACATGGACCCGGGCGGTCACCACGCCGTCGATCTGGGATACCGTCTCGGCCAATCCCTGGGACAGGGCGAATATGTAGCGCGCTCGTTCCTCCAGCGGCGAGCTGATCAGCCCCTGCTTGGCGAACACGTCCCCCATGCGGGCGAACTGCTCGCGCGGCAGACCGTTGGCGCGCATGATCTGCAACGCCTCGGCCACGCGGCCGCTTTCCACCGTAATGCTCGCGAGCCCTTCCTTGCCGGGCACCTTGACGGCGTCGATGCCCGCCGACAGCAGCGTCGCGAGGATCTCGTTCGCTTCCTGCTCGCTGACCTGGGAGATCAGGTTCACCTGCTCCTGGCAGGCGGCGAGCGACAAGCCAAGAACCAGTGACGCAATCGTTAGGCGAAGCCGCCGCAGTAAAGAAAGCATGACCTCGTTCGCCTCTATTGCGCCCGAAGCATCTGGTCGATGTTCTGGGTCGCCTTGCCGACGATCTTGCCCATCAGATCCTGCTGGATGGCCAACGTGCTGATCTGCATCTGAATGGACAGCATGTCCTGGACCTTCATGTCCTCGGTCGTCGCCTGCAGGATATTGCGGATGTTTTCGACGGCACTGTCGAACTGGTTGCGCACGCTGTTCATGCCGGCAAGGATGGTCTCGCCGATGGACGGGGGCGCCGCGGGCTCGGGGGCCGGCGGCATGACCGGGGCCAGATCCGTCGGCGCCTTTGCCTCGGTGGCACTGGCAGCGGACAAATCGGTCGGATTCGTCCCGGCGGTCATCGCCTCCCGAAACCGCCGGACGTCGTCGGGATTCGCCGGTGCCGTCGGCTGCCACAGGTTCGACCCAAGATCCGTGATGCCGGCAGTGATTGCGCCGTAGGAAGCACCGATCATCGTCGCCATTCTCGTCTCCTTGGATCTACAGTGATTGCCGGATCGCCACGGCAAGCCGCAGTGCGGCGGAATCGTTCGAGTCGGGCCGGATCTGATCAAGTGTTTCGATGCACTCGCGCGGCCGTCCGTCGAGGTGCAGCGACAGGCCGAGAAAAGCCCGAACCATGTCCGCTTCTTCCGGGTTCACGGCCGGCAGCGCCTCGTCGCGCAAGAGCCTCACCGCATCGGCCGGCCGGCCGGCGTTGAGATATGCAAGCGCCACCGCGATGAAGGGCTGGGAGGCCCCGGGCCGCAAAGCGGCGATGCCCTGCATGATCTCCTGGCATTCCCTGAGCCGGCCGCGGCCGGCCGCCAGCAGACCAATTTCGGTCAACAGCCGGATGGTATCGGGAGCAACGACCATTTGACCCAGCTTCCGGAACCTCCCCATCTACATCCTATGCCCTCATGATCGATTTCGCGGTTTCATGCCGGGACTGTTCGATAGCGGCGAACTTTTCCTGCAAAGTCTTAATCACTTCGCGCATCTGCTGCATCATTTCGTTCGCCTGGTCGTACTTGTGCCCGGCAAGTTGCGCACGCTTCTCGGCTTCCGCCTTCTCCGCGTCGTCCAGAGCTGCCGAGTATTCAAGGCCGCCGCTGGCGAACGTCCCCCCAGCGGACAAAATCTGACCGCTGCCCGCTCCGACGGTCTGTATGGTTTGCCCGATCAAATTATACCGATTTATGGCCGCCACCGCGCCCTGATCGCCCTTCATTGCTGCCGGCTGGAGGCTGCCCGCCTTGTAGGCGAAGAATGCGGAAGCAAACGACGTGCCCATCTGAATGAATCCGCTGGCGATCTGCACGCTGCCCTGGATAATGGCCCCGATAAAGCGCTTCGTGGCCGCGTCGCGCATCTTCTGTGCAGCATCGCTCAGCGCCTGCATCTTGTTCTGAAGTTCGGCAAAACGCTCCTGTTGTGCCGCGGTCCGCGCCTGCTGCGCCATCTTCTGGAACAGCGCCATGACCGTGTAAATGTCGAAGGCCTCCGAATTGAGGATGTCGTTGAGCTTCGGCGCGAGCTGGTCGCCGGGCGTCTGTTTGTCCCCCGGCTTGTCAATGGTGATCTTGTACTCGCCCTTGTCCTGGTTCAACCCCAGGAGTGCCTTTTTGAGGTCCTCAAGATTGGCCTCGCCCAGCCGCGCCCCCGACACGTCGGCGGTGCCCTTGAGATGACCGACCATGTCCGGGCCCTGCGCCGGGATCCCCGGAGCCGTGGGACGAATAGGTCCGATATCGCTCATTTTCCCAAACTCCTTTAACGCCATCCACCCGGATCAGACCATGTTGCGAGCGATCTGCATGCGCGTCTCCCCGCCTGCCGCGATGATCGACATGACGCGCTGCATCCCCTCCTCGAGCTTCTCGATGAGTTCCTGGATGCGTTCGCCTTCCTGCTCCATCATCTGCTGCAGCTTCTGCATCAGCTTCTCGATGTCGAGCTTGTCCGCCTGCGCATGCGCGGCATCCTTCTCGGCGACAGCCGTTGCGATGGTGAGACCACCTTGGGCCACGGCCAAGCCGCCCTGAACGATTCCGCTGACGATGTTGGTGATCGCACTGAGCGACCCCAGCAACATGGGAGCTCCGATACCGCCAGTGGCGATCGTCGCAGCGATCGAGATGACCACCATCGTGACGGCAACCGCGAGCTGGATCCCCATGGCGACCCAACCGCCGATCTCCTGTGCCTTCTTTTCGTCCACGCCGAAGGCCTTGAGGATCTCCGCCGTGGCCTTGGTCAACAGGGCATTGATGGTAAGCTCGGGTCCGCCGAGGGACCTGCTGATCGCATCGGCTGCCGTGAAACCGGCATCTATGACCGCCATGGCGAAGCCGATGGCAGCGACCGCCAGAAGCGGCGCTGCGGCGCCGGCAGTTGCCACGGTCAACGCGGCTGCGGCGACAAGGGCAATGGCCGATACCACGACGGCAGCGATCTTGGCGACGATATTCAGGATGAAGTTGGCCTTTTTCAGGGCCGAAGCCTCAGCCAGCTTCTTCGCTGCCTCTTCGAGCTTCTTCATCGCCTCCTGATGCAGCTCCTGCTTCTTCTGGGCGTCCATCTGCACGCCTTCCTTCGCCGTCTTGAGCTGGCTTTCCGTGAGCTTGCTCTGGAGCGCACCGAGGATCAAAGCGGCGTCTTCCGCGCTGAAGGAAACGGTCGGCGGCTCCAGAACCGGTGCACCCGGCGGCGCCTTTCCGTCTTCATTCTTGGACACGCCGACATTCTTCATGTCGGCGATGATTTGCCCGATGATCTGGGCCTTCAATTCTTCCGGGGTCGGTGCGACGCCGGTCGTCTGACCGACGCCACCAGTCGTCGTCACCTGCGGCATTCCGCGCCCGACGCTGTCGACAGTCATCGTCATCTCCTCACTTTTTGTCCTGGTTCGCCTGCGCCGACTTCTTGGTATGCTCGCGAATCAGTTCGACCATTGCTTCCGCACGCTGACGGAGCGCCGCATATTGCGGTTTCCCGGCAGTATCCTCTATCACCAGCTCCAGCGCTTCGCACGCCTCGTCGATCATGCCGAGTGCGATCAGGCATTCCGCCGTATGCAGCGTCGGCTCGGGGTCGCTCGCATCAAGCAGCGTGGCGATGGCGTAGCTTTGAATCGCCGCGTCATAGCGCTTGAGCATCTGCTGGCACGAGGCCAGCGCCTTGATGTAGCGCCGCTCAAGATGGTTGAAGAAGGTCAGGAAGGTGAACGCCTTCAGCGCCTCTTCGTACTTGGCCTGGTTGTAGAGATTGTAGCCGAGATTGTAGACGGCCTCGTAATCCTGATCGGTAAGGTTGTGCATCTGCCCTACCGTGATGCCCTTGTTCAGGATTAGATCCGCCACTTCGGCGGTGAGTTCCTTCAGTTTCGGATCAAGCTCGGAAGCGGCAGCGACTGTCTGTGACATGATTATCTCCCTAAGTGCTTCAGCAGCGGGGCGCCGGTCAGCGCATGTTGCCGATGACGGATTCCTTGCTCTTGGCGATCTTCTGGATGAAGTTGGTGAGCTGCTCGAAGGCCTCGTTGCGCTTGTTCGACAGGCTCTGCAGCCGGATCATGTCCAGCTGCGCCGTATTGTTGAGCGCATCCAGCTTGCCCTTCAGCTCCTCGATCCACTTGTCGAACGAGGCACCCGTCGCCTTGAACTGCTTGTCCGGCGTGATCGCTGCGATCTCGGACTTGACCTGTGCGATCTGCGCGTTCAGCGACGACATCTGCCCATTCAACAGAGTGATCTGCTGTTTTATCGCCACCTGCTGCGTCTCGAGTTGGACCTTCTTGACAAGATCCAACGCGGTAAAATTATTAGGTGTCTTGCTGATTTCTTCAGACAGCTCGTTCAGCTTCTTTTCCAGGTCTTGCCGCTGCGCCTGCTTGGCTTGCAGCTCCTTTTCGAGGTTGGCGAGCTGGGCCTCCTTGCCCGCCTTGATGTCCTCGACGTAACCGGGCTGATTGGGGTCGGTCTGCTGCAACGTCACGCCCGCCCGCTTCAGCTTCTCTACCATGTCCGCGCTCAGGTCACCCTTGACCGACCTGTCTTCGCCCGCCGGTTTGGCCGCCCGGAGGTCGGCGAGCAGCTGGTTGAGTTCGGCGATGCGGGCCTGGCGCTCCTTGATCTCGTTGATCTGCTGCGCCATCTGGCTCTCCAGATTGTTGGCCCGCTCGGCCTGCACCATCATCATGAAGGTCTCGATGTCGAGCCCCCCCGTGACCTGCGCGACCGTCATCACGCCGGATACACCGCCAATCGTCATGTAACCCTCCTCTCCCCTGTCCCTCGTCGAGACTGTCCCGTTCCGCAGAAGCAAGTCCCCGTCAGCGCATGTTGCCGATGACGGATTCCTTGCTCTTGGCGATCTTCTGGATGAAGTTGGTGAGCTGCTCGAAGGCCTCGTTGCGCTTGTTCGACAGGCTCTGCAGCCGGATCATGTCCAGCTGCGCCGTATTGTTGAGCGCATCCAGCTTGCCCTTCAGCTCCTCGATCCACTTGTCGATCCAGATCTGCTTGGCATCGTACTTGCCGGTGCCCGGAACATTGACGCCGCCGAACTGATCATCCGACCCGTCGATGACGATGGTCACGCCGGCCTCCTTGAGGCGCAGGGCCATCTCCTTCGACTTCTCGTACGTGGGGCCGAGATCAGCCCACGCATTCGGATCGTCGCCCTTCGGACGCAGGGCGCGGAGGTCGGCGAGCAGCTGGTTGAGCTCGGCGATGCGGGCCTGGCGCTGCTTGATCTCGTTGATCTGCTGCGCCATCTGGCTCTCCAGATTGTTGGCCCGCTCGGCCTGCACCATCATCATGAAGGTCTCGAGGTCCAACCCTCCCGTGACCTGCGCAACCGTCATGTTGGTGTTAACTGACATGTTGGTGTCCACCATGGCCTCGATCTCCTTGCGTTCGCCTGTGTCTTCCGGCGTTTGTTCGCAGCGGACTGTGAAGTGGCGCCCTCAAACCATCGGGCGGGTCCTGATGCGCCCGCTGGTGCGCGGCGCATGACTTGCATCGAGCTTGGCGCGCCGCACTTCCTCTTCGACCTCCTCGGCGTCGCGTTTAATCGCTTCTTCGAGCTGACGGCGTTGGTCGGCAGGCAGATTCGCCACCTGCTTCTTTATCGCCTCCGGGTCGATTCCGTGGGCCGCATAGAAGTCCCTGGTTTCCTGCAGCTGGTTTTCGCAGGTACGTATCAACGCGGCCATCTCGGCCAGGTATTCGGCAGCGCGTTCTTCGGGCTCTTTGGCCATTTTGTCTTCTCCTCCAGGGTCTCAGGTCATCCGCGAGCGTCGTAGGGGTCGATGCCCGCTTCCGAGCGCTTAGTGACGGCCGGCGCCATTTGGTTCTTCCCCGGCCGCCGGAATCTTGCATTCCGGCCCCCTCGGGGGGAGGGGCGGAACTGGGTCCCGCCGGGCTGTTACTAAGCGGGTGCCCCAGTTAGCAGGGCCGCCGGTTAACACCTAAGGCGCGGAGTTCGGCAAGACTATGAGAATCGACGGGGTACAGCACGGCCAGGTATCGCTGCAGGGCGACGTCGGCGGGCAGTCGGTCGACGCCCAGCGCGGCTCATTGCGCGGCGAGACGGTGACAGTCGAGAAATCGGCCACATCGATGCTGGCCGATGCGGCAGAAGAGCTGACGTTCGCCCAGGCCGAGCGCGAGGAGGAAAAGGACATATCCGAGCGCAAGGTCCACGTGCCGCGTGGGCTGGAGATCCTCCAGATCCAGGAGATCATGAACTATCTCCGTGCCCTGGGGGACGGCGACAACCAGCATAAGCTCGAAAAGCTGGTCGCGAGCCTGAAAGGCTCCGGGGGCGCGGCGGCAGGCCAGATGATCCGCGAGGCGTTCGGCGACGTCTCGCAGCAGTTCCTGGCGCTAAACTATCTGGTCGGCCACTTCGAGGGCAAGGGGGGCGATCCCGAGCTGGCCGCGGCGCTGCGGGAAGAGCTGGAGGCGCTCCACGAGGAGCACTATCAGGCGATCTGGGCCGGCCTCAATACCGTAAAGGCGGTCGACGCCTTTGCCGACGGCGACCCGGGGCGCGCACAGGAACTGCGGGAATGCTATCGGGAGACGGTGCTGGGCCGCGAGGCCCTGGCCGACACCTTCAATTCCCTGCTCCAACGGTTCGGCAGCAGCGACCTGAAGCGGTCCATCGACTTTCTGGTTCGGGCCGTCGGGGACGATCTGTCCGCCCGGGGCCCCTCGACGCCCCCGTCCGAGCTGCGGAGCATTCTCGAGGACCTCTACCAGCTGCGGACCCTCGCGACCGTGCTCGAGGGGTGCAACGAAATCGTCGCCGCTCTGGACAAGGATTTCGGCATCCGGGGGCTTCCGGTGGACGACCTGATGAAACGGATCGTATCGCTGACCGGCGAACGGTGGATAACGTCGGATCGCTTCACCGGGCTGGCAAGAGACATGGGCGTGACGGATACCGAGGCTCGAATCAACTTCCTGAAACGGGTCAAAGACGTCGTGAAGGATATTCCCTTGAAAGTCTTTCCTGACATCGATACGCGGGACAAGCTCGTGAGCACCGCCCAGGAGGCTCTCGACCTTGCCATCGAGGAAGAAGGCGCATGAGCTGGGTTCAACAGACGATCGCCGAATTCGGACGGTCGATCGGAATTCCCAATCTGGCCTTCAACGATCGGGGGCTCATACAGCTTGCCTTCGAGAGCGGTGCCGTCCTGTGCCTCGAAACCGTCGAGGAAGACATCCTGGTATATCTTTCGGTCGAGGTCCCGGCACTCACTACTGACCTAAAGTTGCGGGTGTTGTCGTTGTGCCACTACAAGCGCCAGTGGCCCTTCCCCGTCCAGGCCGGGCTCCGCGACGCGAATCATCTTGTGTTCCTCGTGCGCCTGCCGGAACGCACCCTGTCGCTGGCGACCCTGAATCAGGCGATCGACCTGCTGTGGCGGCTGCATAGTATGGCGCGAGGCTGAGGCGAGCCGGAGAGGTGGTCATGGAGATCAAAGGATTCAATTTCGACCGCGGCATCGACCGCATCATCCGCTCTGCCCAGGATCAGGCGATCGGCCGGCTGCCGTCCGAAGGGCGGCTGCCCCCGAGCGAGATCCCCTCGACCGAGCGGCTCGACCAGCTGTTGCACATGTCCACCCTGAGCGACGTGCTCCGCGACGAGCTGATGCCCCCGATCGCGGACCGCAGCTTACTGATGCCGGATACCTTCCAAAATACTCTGACGGAATTTCTGTCCCACTATGATGATCTCAAGGCAAAGTATGCCGAACATGCAAAAGTATTTGCCGAGGCAAGAGCCGTATTGCGGGAAGAACGAGATCTGAGAGAACTTCTCGATTACTTCAAGAACGCGCTGCTCAAGGGTTGAATTCCGTGGAGCGCCGCTTCCGCGATTTTCTGGCCATTCTCGGATACTTTAACCTTCAACACGGTCGCCCGGCGAAGGCGGCGGCGTTGTTCGCGCTTCTCGATGTGGTGACGCCCGGCGATCCCCTGATAATGAAGTCGCTAGCCGCCGCATTGGTCGACGCCGGACAACACGAGAAGGCCCTGTCGGTACTTGACCGTCTCGTCAGCCTGGGCGAGGAAACCCCGGCCGTCCACCTGCTGCGGGCCAAGGCCCTGGCTGCGGCAGGTCGCACGGCGCAGTCGCAGCAAGCCATAGAAAAGTATCTCGCCGCACGTCAATCCTCGGTCTGACGAAAACGCCATGGAACCGTTGCGGCGGCTCCTGATAGCCGCTACCAACCGTAACGACATCGTCCTGGCCGTCCTTCTGGTGGCAATCATCTTCATGATGATCCTGCCGCTGCCGACGGCGCTGGTGGATGCGCTCATTGCGACGAACATGGGACTGTCGGCAATACTGCTGATGGTCGCGATGTACATCCCGTCGCCGCTTTCATTTTCCGCGTTTCCCGCCGTTCTTCTCGTCACGACGCTGTTCCGGCTGGGGCTGTCGATCTCGACGACCCGCCTGATCCTGCTGCAGGGCGACGCCGGCCACATCGTCGAGACCTTCGGCAACTTCGTCGTCGGCGGCAATCTGGTCGTCGGCCTGGTGGTCTTTCTCATCCTGACCATCGTGCAGTTCGTAGTGATCACCAAGGGCGCCGAGCGCGTCGCTGAGGTGGCGGCGCGGTTCTCGCTCGATGCGATGCCGGGCAAGCAGATGTCGATCGACGGCGACATGCGCGCCGGCGTGATCGACATGGAGGAGGCGCGCCGCCGCCGCCAACTGGTCGAGAAAGAAAGTCAGCTCTATGGCGCTATGGACGGCGCCATGAAGTTCGTGAAAGGCGACGCGATCGCCGGCCTCATCATCGTCGCCGTCAACCTTCTCGGCGGGCTCACGATCGGCACCCTGCAGCGCGGTCTGGACGTTGGTCAGGCGATGCAGACCTACTCCGTGCTGACGATCGGTGACGGCCTGATCGCCCAGATCCCCGCGCTGTTCATCTCCATCTGCGCGGGAATCATCGTCACGCGCGTGTCGTCCGAGGACGCCGCCAGCAACGTCGGACGCGACATCGGCGGCCAGGTCCTGTCCCAGCCGCGCGCCCTGCTCATCGGCGCGGCCATCATGCTCGGTTTCAGCATGATTCCCGGCATGCCGACGGTGACGTTCCTGGCCCTTGGGGCGGTCATCGGCGCCGTCGGCTTCGTGCTGTTCAAGATGGCGAAAACGGATGCCGAGAAGGCAGAAGAAGCCACCATCCCGGCGATGGCGGCGCCGGGACAGCCGCCACCCAAGCGCCCGACCTCGGCCGACCGGCAGGAAGAAGTCGTCCTGACAGTGCCACTGCTGCTCGACGTATCGGTCGATCTCGAGCAGCACCTGAAGCCGGCTGCCCTCAACGAGGACCTGCTCAAGGTACGGCGCGCCCTCTATTACGATCTCGGCGTGCCGTTCCCGGGCATCAACCTGCGCTACAATGAGACCCTGCCGCCCGGCGGATATACCATCATGCTGCACGAAGTGCCGGTTTCTCAGGGGGTGCTGAAGCCAGGGTACCTTTTCGTGCGCGAGCCGGTCGACAACCTCAAGACCCTCGGGGTCGCCTGCATCGAAGACCGGAAATTCCTGCCGAATCTTCCCACGATCTGGGTTTCGAACGAGCGTCGCGACGTGCTCACCAAGGCCGGGATCGGCTTCATGGATCTGAGCCAGGTCCTGACCTACCATTTGGCCTTCGTACTCAAGAAATACGCCGAGGATTTCATCGGGATCCAGGAAACCCGTTACCTTCTGGCCAGCATGGAGAGCCGCTTCCCCGACCTCGTGAAGGAAGTGCAGCGTATCCTCCCGCTCCAGAAGATCACCGAGGTCCTCCAGCGGCTGGTTTCCGAGAACATCTCGATACGGAACCTGCGCGCGATCATGGAGGCGCTGATCGACTGGGGCCAAAAGGAAAAAGATACCGTCCTTCTGGCCGAGTACGTGCGCTCCAGCCTGAAGCGTTACATCAGCTACAAGTACAGCAGCGGGCACAACATGCTGCCCGCCTACATGCTCGCCCCCAAAGTCGAGGACACCGTCCGCAACGCGGTTCGGCAGACGTCGGCCGGCAGCTACCTGGCCCTGGATTCAAACGTGTCCCGAAAGCTCGTCGAAAACATCAAGAAGACCGTCGGCGACATATCCGCAACCGCACAGAAGCCGGTCCTTCTGACGTCGATGGATATTCGCCGCTATGTGCGCAAGCTGATCGAGCTGGATCTCTATGAGCTCCCGGTCCTGTCCTATCAGGAGCTGACGCAGGACATCAACATCCAGCCGCTGGGCCGGATCGACCTCTGACATCAACGCGGGAAAGACGGAACGCATGCGTCCGGGCATGGTCGGCGCGATCATCCCTCGCCCGGGCGGGTACTTTCCTGCCTGATCGTCAGGCGTCCGCCCCCGGCGCGTCACCACGGGATGCGGACCGACATGCCCTCCGACGGAAGAGCGGATTGCAGGGTCGGTTTTGGTTTGGGAACCGGAAAACGCAGAAGCGCCGCGCAACGCTGGCCCAACGCGTCCCTGACCCTGGCGCGCTCGCGCAGAAACAGAGGCGCCCTCTCGTCGACGGCGACCACCGACGCCGGAGGCAAGCTGCTGCACCGCCCGACCCCGAAGCCCTGCACGACATTGACGACGAAATCGACATAGGCGGCGAGGCCCGCGCCTCCAGCCTCCGAGGCCGCGGCTTCCTCGGTGAGTCGTGACCATTTGTCGACCAGCTGGGGCCTGCCGATCGCAGCCCGTACGGCATCGATCGACAGGATCGTGAGGAGCGCTTCGGCGGATGCGACCGTGTCGGCGAGCCGCTTTCGTTCCTCCCGCAACAGCCGGCGCTTCGTGTCCTCGGAAACACGTCCGTTGACGACGCTCAGCCGACGCTCGCCGTCCCAACGGCGCACTTCGTCAAGAATGCCGAAGAGCGGCGAGCTGCTGTAGGCCGCGTCGAGCTGTTCCAGGGCCCGGTAGGTTCGAACGGCCACCAGCCAGCCGATGTCGTTGGAAACACCGGCGTCGAACGCGCCAAGGCCCTTGAACAGCCTGATCAGTTCCGGCACCGCCGCCTTGAAATCCGCTGCGACCGCCATGGGAGTCACGGCGTTTCTTTCGGCCTGAAAGGCAAGTCCGACATCCGCCAGCACCCCGGAGAACGTCGCCTGTGCGGCGACATCCAGGATGCCGTCCCGGACGAGTCGGGGCAAGACGACGGCATGGTCCCGGTGCCACGCCGCAAAGGCGTCCAGGCGCGCATTGGCGGCATGCAGAAGCGCGGCATCCGGTGCTCCACGCCCGGTTGCAAGACGTGTCAGGTCGGCCATCGGCCGGTCAGGCTCGGACGCAAAGCCGCCGGCCGTCAGCGCGTCGATTGCCTGCAATAACGCGTCGGTGCCCGGCGCCAGCACCTCTTTGCCGCTGCGATCGAAGACGGTGCCCAGCCCCGGCAGCGTCATGCGCTCCATCGCCGTCCGTGACGCCACCACCGCGTCCTCGATTTGGTCCTGCAAGGTGGTGACCGCGGCGCTTGTCAACAGCCCCTTCCCGACCGCCTCCCTCAGCAACGGCGCGGCCGCGGCAAGGTCTGCCCTTACGGCTGCGGCCGTCTCCCTCGTCGTCGTCCCCGATGCGGCCAAGTCGGCCAGCGCCGTCCCAAGCCGCTGGACCGCCTGTATCGTGGCGGCGGGTGACCCATTCCCTTCCAATATGAGGTCGAGCTCTTTGACTGCCCGGCCGTGGGCCGCCGCCATCGACTCCGACACCCGACTGCTTTCGAAAGCCAGGCGCAGGCGCCGCGCGCCGGCGTCGAAGATCCGGGCCGCCACGTCTTGAGGTCGCCGAAGCGCGATACGGCCGCCGGAAAACGTCTTGGCAAAGGCGGCTTGTATCGTCGGACTGTCCAGGAACGGGAGCGGCACGGTCTGCCCGGAGACCCAGTGCACCAGATCCTCCCACTGCTGGCGCGGCGTTCCCGCCTCGGCAAGCCTTGATCGCAGCACCTGGAGATCCAGCTCCACGACCTCGGCGAGGAAACCGAGCAGCCGTTCCATCTCGGCCTGAGGCGCGGCGATTGCGCTCGTCTCGTATTCTCCGACCTTGTCCTGCAGGGCCTTCAGGCGGGCATCGACAGCGGAAACGACAGGCGCAACCAGCGTCGCATGGACCCGTTGGTGCACGTACTCGGCCAGATTGCGCCCGAGAACGCCGCTCCATGAGGCGGGCACCAATGGCGTTTCCGTCCGTCCTTCATCGATCATCCCGGCAAGGGCACCGATGGCGGCGACGGCCGTCGGCGAGACGATCTCACCTGCCGATCCGCCTTGTTCGATCTGTGCCACCAGGGCCGTAATGTCCGCTTCGCGCTCATGCATCCATTGCCGGCCAGCGAAGAGCAGAACGCCGGCGCCGATGATGACGGCGGCACCGAACGCAGCGACCGTTCGCCACGACGTATCGGACGACGCTTCGCCGCGCATGAAGAGATTCCGTCCTACCACCGTCGCCAACGCCGGATCGGGATGAGTCCCGGCGAGATCCAGCTCGGCCCTGCCCGCGACGGCCGGAACGAGAAATGCGCCGATGCTGCGTACCCGCGCCCCTGACGCAGATGATGCCTGCAGAAGGCCACCCACCGCATCGGCGACGTCGGCCGCGACAGCATGGATGGCGTCCGGCAGCAGGAGATGTCGGCTCATCGAAAGCCGGTCGGCGACCGGCTCGTCGACCTGTTCGAGATGACCGAGCGCCTGCCGGGCAACGGCATCCGCCGCCTGTGTCAGCGCCGATGAAATATCGCAGTCCCACGCGCCTGCGGCATCCGAGCCGGGCGGCAGCAAGGCGGCCGACATCAGAAGAAGAACGGGCAGATCCGGCCGCAGCACTGCCACTTCGGCCAGGAAAGGTCGAAGCGCCGCCAGACGCCCTACCAACGTCGCGGCATCGTCGGCTTCGCCGAATTCAAGAAAGAGAATGACGCCCTGAATGCCGACGCGCCGCGCCGCACGCCCCAGTGCTGCAGCGTGGACCCCATCATGCGGGGTCAGGATGTCGCCGTCCTCGAAATGAAAGCACCGGAAGGGGCCGCGGCTCGTCTGTCGTCCGGCAAGCGCCGACAGCCGGCCGGCAAGGCTGCACCCGGCAGCCTCGAGCATGAGCCAGCGCGGCCGACCCGCCCACCGAAGCGCAATCACAGCGTCGAAAGGATTCCGCTCAGGCGAGACAGCATCGCGTCCCACCACAGGTACTGACCATAACCTATGGCCGTTGCCATCGCGATCAGGATGGGGACTGCCGCTCTACCGACACCAATGGTGGACTTGGGCCGATGCGGACCCGGCAAAGCGGGCATCGGGGTCACTCTCGTTGGCTTGACCTGAGATCGGCGGCTTTGGGTGACCAAGGCGAGGAGACGCTCGTCCTCGGACTGCGATAGGGCAAGACCGGACAGTCCCAGCTTGGAAAGAACCGGCGCCGCGGCGACGAATCGCTCATCCCGGGCGGCGAGCGCTTTCTGAAACATGGACCGTACGCCCAGGTCGATCGCCGGTCGACCGAGAAGGCGCGCCGCGAGCGGACGATCCCGCCAATAATCGCGCCCGGCCCACCGCAGACGCACGGCAAGGAGATGATCGACCGCCGCGACCATGAGGAGGGCTTCCAATACCTCGGGAGACTTGCCCGCGCCGGACCGCGAGCTGACGGCGTCGATCATGCAGCAGCGCGACAGCACGCCGAGCATGTGGCCAACCGCCGCCTCCAACCAGGGCGGCGGCGCCCCCAGAGAAGGCAGCGCCGCCTCGCCGTAACGACGACGTCGCCGGGACGGTGCGGTTTCGGGAAAAGCCTCCGCCAGGAGCAGCGTCTCCCCGATCAGCGTCGACCAGCGGACCGAGGCAGGCGCGACACCCGGCATCTGCAGATGCCGGTCGTCCGTCGAGATGTCGCCGGCATGGATCGTCGCTTCGCTGTGGGCACTCTCGCGAAGGAGAACTCCGGTTTCCATCGTCGCGAGGCCCGGCTCCACTACCGCCATGCCCAAGGCCGTGATCAGCCAGACTTCTGGATGATCGCCTTCAGTGCATCCCCGATCTCTTTGACCAAGGTGCTCTGCAGCTGGGTCAGCATCGTCCATTCCTGCAGCATCTGCTGCATCCGCAGCAGGTCGGCCGTGTTGTTCGGGTTCATCGAAGCCGTGAAGCTCGCCAGCTCCTGCTGGCGCGCTTCCATGGTCCGGCCGATGGTCTGACTTACGGTATCAAAGTTCAGCGCCATTTTGTGTCACCCCTTGGTGTCTTTGCTGATCACTCGAAACCTTGGAAACGTCATCGCCGCGGCGGCAGGCTTTCGACGACTCTGATCGCCGCACTCAGCGCGTCGATCACCTGGGTCAGCCGTCTGTATTCGTCTGGCGTCACGCCCCGATCCATTTCCTTCTGCACCCCGCGCCGTGCCGTCTCCAGCTGAAAAAGGACGTCACGCCGGTAGACGCCATCCGGGTCCTCCCGTAGCCGCTTTTCGAGGTCGAGCAATTCGGGCCGCTCATCGGCCTGCGGCCTGGAGACCAACAGTTCACGCAGCACCCCTCATCACTCCTTGAAACGCTGTACGAACGACACGTCGCCGTGCTGAATCGTGATCTCACCGTCACCGACCGACACCAGCTTGTACCCGTCGCCGAGGTCGCCGCCTTCGGCAACACGTCGCCCATCCTTGGTCACGACGAACGGATAAGGGCCCGCTACGACGCTACGGACCATGAACGGAAGATCCTTTTCGCGGGGGACGAAGAAATTCCGCACCACGATGGTATCGCCGTAACGGGCCGCGAGGTCGGCGGTCAGCCGTCGCCACATCGCCCGCTCGCTCTCGCTGAGCGCGCCACGGGCGATGATGCCTTCTTCATCCGTGGTGAGCGTCACCTTCCCGGCCAACGGCGATGCGGCAACAGCATCCCGATACATGCGCTCCACCTCGGCCCTCGTCAGGATCCTGTCCACCACGTCCTTGACGCCCGGGACATCCTCACGGACCGCCGCGACGACCCGGCTCCGCAAATCGGACGTCGGCAGATAGCCAGCGAGTTCGATGATGCCGGGCCCGACGCTGCGGGCCTCAACCTTCGGAGCAATGTCCGCAAGACGCTGCCTTGCGCCGGCAACCAACTCCTCGTTTGACCATACGCGAAACGTCACCTCGACGTCGTCGAGCCTGACGCTTTCCTTGAGTGACGCCTTCTGGGCAGAAAGTTCCACATACCCCGTTACCAGCACCATGCGGTCGCTGATGGCGCGTACGGCCAGATCTTTACCAAAACCGATCGCCGCCAGCCGCTCGGCGACGATATCCTTGGGCGCCGGGGGCGGCGCCTGAATGGCCGGAGGCAGATCCTCTTTGCTGCCGGCGCCTGCAAACCACGTGAATCCGATGAACAAGATGCCGACCGCCAGCAGGCCAACGACGGGATAGAGCCGGAAAGCCCGCCAGTCCCAGGCCGGCGCAGCGGAGCTGGTCCCCTTTCCTTCCGCCGCAAGGTTGCCGCCTCGATCATCTGGCTCCGTGGTCGCTTTGACGGCTTCGTCGCCGACATGGCCGCGGCCGTTCTGCGCGGCGGCGGCGTTCCTGCTGTCGGCAAGTGTATCGGCCGGCGCGGCTTCGACCGGCCGACGGCCAAAGGTGGAGAGATCGATCCGCGGCCAGGGTGCCCCTGCTTCACCGATGGCAAGGATAACCGGCCCGAGACTGAAAGGCGTGTAAAGAGAAAGTTCCGTTTCGCCGGCGAGTTGTTCGCCATTCGCCAGGATCACCGGACCGTCGAGGGGCGTCAGCCGGAGTGCATCGCCGTCGACGATGATTGCCCCGTGGCGCGGCGCCACATCCTCGATCATGAGCACGATGTCGCAATCCGCCGCGCTCCCGACGATCGTACGCCGTCCGCTCAGGGTCGCTTTGGCGCCTGCATGTACACCGGCCAGGACCTTTGCTTCATAAAGCCTGGTCATGATGCCCGGAATCGCCCCCGATGGCCCCGCTCCCCGTAAGGGGAAGCCCTAAAGGGATACTTAAGAATACTTTTTGATAGGCTTGGCAAGCTCGATCGGGCGGCAACCGGCGGTGTCGGAGCCGAGGTCGTCCAGTGCGCCGCCCCGGGCACGTGCCGGTCATCCCGTCTCCGGCCGATGCCCGATCCGTCCCCGCATTGACAGTCCTCTCCGGGGGCCGCCCGGCCGCGAGACCCGGCCCTGGCCTGGCCCCGGAAATGTTTCAACGAACCTTATCGGCGCTGACGTTACTAATGGGCCGGGAGGACCCCTTACGACCCCGGACGGGTCTCCCGCGGAGATCGAAGGTGGGACAGCCGGATGAGTCTTGAACGACTACTCAACGATTATGCTTCGCGCGTCGGGCTGGATTCCGTGCCGCGGGGACGCGACGGCGCCTATTCGCTCGTCTTTGACGGCCGGTACAGGCTCCGCTTCATACCGGAAGGGACGAATACGGCCATCATCCATGCCGTCGTTGCCACGTTGCCGGAGGATCCGCTCCAGCGTGAGGAGATGGCCGATCGGCTTCTGACGGCAGCAGTCGGCCGCATGCGTAAGGACCGCGAGGTTCTTTCACTGGCGGACGACGGTCGTTCTTTGCAGCTTCACGTGCGAATGGCGGTGGATATCACGCCGCATGCCTTCTCGGGACTGCTCACCAGCTTCGTCAACTCTCTCGCCTTCTGGAAGAAACTGGCATCGACACCGGTTGCTCGCCTTCCGCCTCCTGGACTTGGGATCGCGTTCCGCTGAGGTCTCATGCCACGCTTCATCCGGGCTCTTGCCGTTTGCCTTGCATGCGTTGTCGTTTCCGTAGCGGCCGTCGCATTTGCGGCTGAGCCGCCATGGCCGGCGGCCAGCTATGCCTACCGTGCCGATGACGAACCGCTGCCTGAAGTGCTGCGTGCCTTCGGCCGCAGTTTCGGCGTCAACACGTCGATAAGCCCCAAGGTGCAGGGAATCGTCTCCGGCCGGTTTTTCGCCGAGACACCTTCCGATTTCCTCAATCGGCTGGCCAACGCTTACGGGTTCACGTGGTATTATCATGGCGGTGTCCTTTACGTTCATGCGATAAGCGAAACCGTCAGCCGTTCGATCGAGGTCACGCCGGAAGACATTCCCGATCTGCGGAATGCGTTGCGCGGGCTCGGCGTCGTCGATGACCGTTTCGGCTGGGGTGAATTCCCGGACCGCGGGGTCGTCATCGTCTCCGGTCCGCCGTCCTACGTCTCGCTCGTCGAGCAGACCATCCGTCTGCTGCCGAGCACCCCCTCTCGGGGCATCACGATTTCCGTCTTCCGCCTCGAGCACGCTTCGGCGGACGACCGGGTTTTCTTTTATCGCGACCGGCAGGTGACGGTGCCGGGTGTGGCGACGATTCTCAGAAACCTAGTAACCGCGACCCAAAACACGGTCGGAACGCGCAACGAACCGATCCGTACGGCCCCGATTCCGCTGGTCTCGGACCTCATGCTCGGCAACGGGCTCCCGTCGCTGACCATTCAATCCGGACAAATCGAAAGCGGCAACGCCACGACGAGACCGGCGTCCGCGGAATCCGCCGCCCCTCGCCGCGTGGACGCCCCGACGGAGAGCCCCGTCATTCAGGCCGACACGCGTCTGAACGCCGTCATCATCAAGGATCAGGCGGAACGCATGCCGTCCTACGAAAAGCTGATCCGCGTTCTCGACGTGCCGACGGCATTGATCGAGATCGAAGCGGCGGTCGTCGACGTGAACGTCAGCCAGATTGCGGAACTCGGCATCCGCTGGCAGGGACGCAGCGGCAATGTCGCCGGCGGCTTCGGCACCATAAACTCCCCGCTGCCCTCCGACACGGCCGTGAGCGTCGGCGTCGGGAACAACCCCAATTTGCAGACGATCCTGACCGGCACCGGCGATTTCCTGCTGACCAAGATCTCGGCGCTCGAGAGCACCGGCGATGCCTCGATCCTGTCGCGGCCATCCGTGCTGACGCTCGACAACATGGAGGCCGTACTGGACCTCAGCGAGACCTTCTACATCCGCGTGGAAGGGGAACGCGTCGCTGACGTGGTTCCGGTGTCGGCGGGCGTCATGCTCAAGGTCACGCCGCGCTTGATACGGCAAGGCGGCGAAAACCGCATCCAGCTCACCGTGGATATCGAGGACGGTAACATCCAGCGTGACGAACCCGTATCCGAGCTGCCGACGGTTCGTCGCAGTACAATCTCCACGCAGGCGGTCGTCAGGGAGCAGCAGAGCCTCCTCATCGGCGGCTATTACCTGGAGGCAGACGTCAAGAACAACGACAGGATCCCCATCCTGGGGGACATCCCGTTGCTTGGCTTTCTGTTCAAGCGCACCTCGACCGAGGCCCAGAAGCGGGAACGCATGTTCATGATCACCCCGCGCCTCGTTCAGGTTCCGTCGTGATCGAGCGCAGGAAAACCGAGGTGCCTGGATGATCATGAGCATGGAACCGGATCGAACCGATGCGGCCCGCAAACGAGGAGTTGCACGGGATGTCACGTGAACGCGCATGCGCCCTTCTGCAGGAATTCGGCGCCCAGCTCGGGATCTCGCAGCTCGCCTTCGACGAGAACGGCAACTGCTGTCTGGTTTTCGACGGCCGTATCCTGCTCAACCTCGCCTACGAGGAACGGCTGAAGCGTTTCGTGCTGTTCTCCTATCTGGGGCCTGCGCCGACGCCGGCGCAGGGTCAACTGCTGTCCTCGTTGCTCGAGGCGAATTTCTTCTGGCAGGGAACCGACGGTTCGACCCTAAGCATCGAGAAAGGCTCGCGAAGCGCGGTCCTGATGCGCGACCTGCCGCTCGCCGGTTTGGACCTCTCCATGCTCATGGATGCCGTGGAGAGCTTCGTGAACACTGCCGAAGCCTGGATGGGCCGGATCGAAGCGGGTGGTGACGCGCCGGCGACGCTGCGAGCCGCCCGGCGTGTCGACCAACAGTTCGGGATGCGGGTCTAAGGAGGAAGGGTACCTGCCATGTCGCCCATCCATTTCGATCCCTTCCGTCCCATCGGCCCGTCGGGGCCGGGCAATGCTGGCCCCGCTTCCGGCGATCGCAGCGGCACGTCGCCCGCGACAGAGACGGTCGTCTTCCGGGGGAGATCGGTGACCCTGCTGAATCCGACGGCCGACGATCCCCGGATCAGGCCTCATCTCGACGTCTTGAAAGCGGTCAAGGCCTGTTTGTCCTACGCTTCCTCCGCAGGTCCGGAGAGGGCGCAATCGGAGAAACCGCTCCACCAGCGCACGGTCGTCACTTTGTCAGATGCCGACCTGCCCGCGCCGCAACGCTGCGGCCTGGAAACGGTCGCCATGCGCCTGGCCTTTTCGGCTACCCGAAACGGACCGCTTTTTCAGGCGACCATGCGGCAAATGGGACTGGATCCGAACCTGCTGACCGACGCGCAGCGTTCCCGTCTCGATCGCTTGGTGGCCGATGGCGCCCACCCGTTGGTTGGAAGCCATCCATGGATAACCAAAGAGGTTCTTGGGGATGCCGTGACTGCCGCGCTGCGGACGATGTCCCTGCCGGAGGCGGAAAGCGCGCGCGAAATCGCGCGTTACGTCGCCGAACGCGCCGTATCGCGTGCCGTTGCCGCTCTCGCCGGTCGCGCGCCTTCGGAGTGCGGCGCCCTGATCGCCGATGCCATGATCAGGCGCATGTCGAATGAAGGCGGGGAACTTGACCGTAGGTCCGATCGTTTTCCGGACATGGTACGCAAGTTCATCGAATCAGTGACGACAGAGCCGCTTGCCGGGGGCCGTATGGCAGCCGTCGTTGCCGCGGCGGAAGCCTATATCACCCAGAACCAGCACCTGATCGACAGACAATGAGAACGATTCGGCCCGTCATGAACAGGATTCTACTGACATTGACCATGGCCGACCGCGATACGTCGTCCGTCGGCTTTGGAAAGAGGTGGGGCTGACATATGGCTGCTTTCCCTCTTGAGTCTTTTTTGGACGCCGCCGCATCAGGCGACTATGTCGGCATCGGCGAAGGTCTGAATGGACCGGCCGTGATTGCGTTGGGCAAGGCGCCCAACGGCGCACAGGTCGCCTGGATCGACACAAGCAAAGCCGGATCGTTGCCGCGCGAAATGGCTGACGCGACCGCAATGTTCCTGGATGCTCTCGAGCAAAGCTACGGCAGGCATATCAGCGAGATCGTCAAGAATGGACTGCGCCTCAATGATCATGCCGGCCGTCCTCTCGCGTCGCCGCTGGTGAAGCGCGCCGTCGAACTCGCCAAGGCAAGTCAAAGTCTTTATGCGGGCATGAACTTCATGTCCCGAATCCATTTCAGCGCCACGCGCGGTGGCGCAGAATTCGCGCGGGCTTGCGCCAAGCACGGCACATCGGCCCAAGAGCTGGGACCGGGACGCCGGGCCTACGCCGATTATCTGTTTGACCAATCGTTCCAGTCGGCCAGCCGCGGGGACACGGTGTACGTTCCGCCGGAAAAGGCACGCCAGCTGTTTGAGGATGCCGTGGCACAGGCGGTGGCCGTTTCGGAAGATGTGGCGGCGAAAATGGCAAAGCCGTCGAACGAACGACCTTCTTAGCCGCGCATTCGCGCCGGGCGGATCTTGCCACGCGCTCCCTGAACGGCTGTGTACCGACTTGCCTGTGGTGATCCGGGCAGGCCCGCTGCCGGTAATGCGCGGTTGGTCTTGGGATCGTCGGAGCTGCACGGCAAAGCCGACCGTCCCGCTTGCCCCTGTTCGGCGGAACGCTTCTACCCCGCTCGCGCTGTTGCCAATCGACGACCGCTGCACCGTCGACGCTGATGTCATGGACCTGGTTTCAGATCCACCGGGGAAGGCGCTGGGATCGATCAATTTCGTCCGTCTGCCCCGGACCGGTTGCAGCGACGGCGCACAACAGGGCACGCCCCTCGAACGAACCGGGGGATGGCGCACCGATCCCCCTTCTTGTGATGGGCGACCGCACGACATCCCCTGGCTCGCCTCCGCCACAGCGCACGCATTTGAATTTTCGAGCAGCCTAAGAACGAGATCCGCAGCGTTAAGGTAAAAATCCCATGTCCTGGGCTGGTCGATATTGTGGTGGGATTGAAACCGGGGCGCGGCAATACGAAGGTATCGGCGACGATTTCCGTTACCTTTGATTTTGCCAAGAACGACCCCCACCCGCATGCTGGGAATGATACGAGCGATCTCGTGCCCCGGGACCGGGATCAACCATTTCCGGAACCGATTCACTCTACCGACGACGCGTGGCGCAGGCCGGTTCGGGCGGCGGCGTCTGCCCGAATGCTCCGGCACGTCGGGAAATGTCGCAATGTAATGCGACGGCCGCCGCACCTACCAACGAGGGCGGTTTCGTTAAACCTGTGACACTACAGATAGGAACTAGCGTGTTGCAAAATCACAACCGGGAGATATAACATCCTGCCCGCGCGCGGTTGCTGACAAGTCGACATTCTTCGCCGGGGGATCGTGTCGAAGCTCGAGTTCGGAAGAGGGCATGTCGTTGACATCCCGGCCACGACGTATGTCGCCGTCAAGCGGGCTTGACTGAGCGGTTATGCAGGATCGTCGCGGCGTGACGCCGGAGAAGCCCAAACATACGTCCGGCGTTACGGATGAAGACTTCATTTCGCTTGTACAGGCCAATCAGAAACGGCTGTACCAGTTCATCCTGAAGAACATCGGAAACCCGGCCGACGCGGAGGATCTCGCCCAGGCGGCCTTCGTCGAAGCATACAAGTCCCTGTCCTCGTTCCGCGGCCAGTCCGAGCTGTCGACTTGGCTGCTGGGGATCGCCATGAACCTGGTGCGGAACTACATCAGCCGGGCGCCGCACCGGCGTTTCACGTTCGTCAGCGACGAAGTGCTTGAGGGAACCGCCGCCAATGGCGAAAGCCCGGCCGATGCGGCGTTCTACTCACAGGCAATCGAACGACTGTCGGAAGAGCTGCGTGCGCTTCCGGACGGGTTGCGCGAGGTCCTTTTGCTCGTCGCGGTCGACGGCCTCTCCTACGAGGACGCGGCGGCGATGCTGGCGATCCCGATTGGCACCGTACGCAGCCGAGTGTCCCGCGCCCGCGCCACGCTGCGGGAACGGCTGCCAGGCATCGCCGACATGATCGGCGACACCTGACCCCGACGCCGCTTCGGGCCGGCGTCGAGGCCGGCCCAAAGCGCCCCTGTCAGGCCCGGATCCCCCCGACCTGCGGAAACCCGTCGACCCGGTCCGGCGGAAGCGCTGATGCCCCCGCACCGGCCGACAGCCCGGCAACCTGCCCCCGCCAGTGCTCCACCGCCGCCACGTGCGCCTCGATCACCGCCACCAAGTCGCTCGGCTCCAGCCCCTTCGGCGAAAGCGAGCGGCACAGCACGATCTCCTTCGCCGCAAGATCCACCGCCAGCGCCCCGCCCCCAGTCTCGGCGCCGAATAGGTTGCCGGCCAGCAGCGCCTCGTAGACCGCCTCCCGCCCGCCCGCCGGCAGCGGGCCGAGGCTCGAGTA
>ERZ795043.384-NODE-384-length-41206-cov-9.842458_pt1 | contig 41206 bp, 29 predicted proteins | sample MGYA00375127_ERZ795043 | MGnify/ENA primary metagenome ERZ795043 (study PRJEB30172, sample SAMN05518447) | compost metagenome | isolation source: Feedstock adapted compost from Newby Island compost facility, Milpitas, CA | place: USA:Newby Island compost facility... | reverse complement strand
GAGCCGGTCGGCCAGCGTGGTGGAACGGTCCACCAGCAGGCCGGCGACGTGGCGGCAGTCGGCCGGGCGCGTGGGCGAGGCGCGCAGGGCATGGCCCCGGCACGCCTGCAGCAGGACCGGGACGGGCATGGCGACCGCCGCCCAGCGCGCCATCATGCCACCCGCCGCCACCACCTCCGGCGAGTAACGGCCGTCCGGCGCCAGTGCCGCCCGTTCCGCCGCGGTGGGCGGGCGGCGCGCGTGCACCTGCATCGCCCAGCGCACCAGGTCGTAGGCACGGGAATCCACGTGCCTGGCGCGACGCGCCTCGACCAGCATCGCGTCCACCGGCAGGCCGCCATGGAGCAGTGGAACGAGGTTGCCGGGATCGGCCGCCTGCCAGCGCCGGGCGGCTTCGGCCCGCAGCGCCGCGTCACCGTCGTCCGCGGCGGCGATGAGCAGCTGGTTGGCGAGCACGTCGCCACCGGCCTTCGCCGCGGCGGCACGCAGCCAGCGCGCGGCCTGCGCGTCGCCGGGAACCCGGGTCGAGGGCGCATCGCCGCCCGGCATCTGCTCCTCCGGCGCGGGCTCGAGGGCCTGCCTGCGCAGCAGTGCGGCGTAGGCCAGCTCACGCGCGCCGCCGGACGCGGCAAGCGCGTCCGCCAGGCGCAGGATGTAGCCCCGGTGCGCCTCGGCCTGTGCTTCCATCCGCGCCAGCAGCTGCGGATCCGCTTCACCATCCCATTCCTGCGCCGCCGCGCAGGGCGCAAGCGCGAGCAGGGCGGCAAGCAGCAGCGTCTTCCTCATGGCCATGACCGGATTCCCCCGTGTGACGGCGACAGCATCGCCGCGGCCGGATGAGCCGCGCGTGACTCAGTAGCCGGCCGCCTGGCCGTCCTTGCGCGACTCGCTGGCGCCGATCCAGCCGCCGTGCGGGTTGGCCATGATCGCCTGGTAGCCACCGTACGGGCCGTCGGCGAAGCGCACGGTGTGGCCCTTGCGCATCAGCTCGCGCACGGTTTCGTAGGGGAAGCCCGATTCCAGCTCGACCACCCCGCCGTCGGCCATCGGCGTCGCCTGCCCGGACGGATCGGTGGAGCCGTCATGGTGGATGCGTGGCGCGTCGCCGGCCTCCTGCAGGTTCATCCCGAAGTCGATCAGGTTGATCAGGATCTGGACGTGGCCCTGCGGCTGCATCGCCCCGCCCATCACCCCGAAGCTGAGCCAGGGCTTGCCGTCCTTCGTGACGAACGCGGGGATGATGGTGTGGAACGGGCGCTTGCCCGGCGCGTAGCTGTTGGGATGGCCTTCCTTCAGCACGAACTGCTCGCCGCGGTCCTGCAGGATGAAGCCCAGTCCGGGCGGGGCCATTCCGCTGCCCATGCCACGGTAGTTGGACTGGATCAGCGAGACCATCATGCCGTCGGCGTCGGCGGTGGTCAGGTAGATGGTGTCGCCCTCGTTGAGCTGCGGGATCACGCCGGGCTCGGCGGCGCGCATCGCCCGGTCCATCGAGATCAGCTTCCCGCGCTCGCGCGCGTACTCCTTCGACAGCAGCCGCTCGACGGGGGTACGGTGGAAGTCCGGGTCGGCGTAGCTGGCGGCGCGGTCGGCGAAGGCCAGCTTCTTGGCCTCGACGAACAGGTGCACGTGCTCGGGGCTGCCGAAGCCGTAGGACTTCAGGTCGTACGGCTCGAGCAGGTTGAGGATCTGCAGCGCGGCGATGCCCTGCCCGTTCGGCGGCAGTTCCCACACGTCGTAGCCGCGGTAGCTGGTCGAGACGGGCTCGACCCATTCGCCGCGGTGTTCCGCCAGGTCCTCGTAGGACAGGAAGCCGCCGTTGGCCTTCATGTAGGCGTCGATGGTGCGGGCGATCCCGCCCTTGTAGAACGCGTCGCGGCCGCCCTCGGCGATCTTCTGCAGCGTGTCCGCGAGGTTGGGGTTGCGCCAGATCTCGCCCTTGCGCGGCGCGCGGCCATCGATGGTGAACTGCCCGGTGAAGCCCGGCCACTTCGACAGCCGCGGCACCGAGCGCTCCCAGTAGTACGCGATGACCTCGTGCACGGGGTGCCCCTCGCGCGCGTAGCGGATCGCGGGCTCGAGGTTCCGCGCCATCGGCAGCCGGCCGAAGCGCCCGTGCAGCGCGAACCACGCGTCCACCGCGCCGGGCACGGTCACCGGCAGCGGGCCGTGCGACGGGACCCCGGTCAGGCCGCGGCGGCGGAATTCCTCGAGGGTGAGCGATTTCGGCGAGCGCCCGGAGCCGTTGTAGCCGTAGAGCCTCTTCGTCCCCGGGTCCCAGACGATGGCGAACAGGTCACCGCCGATGCCGTTGCCGGTCGGCTCCATCAGCCCCAGCGCGGCGTTGGCGGCGATGGCCGCATCCACCGCGCTGCCGCCGGCCTTCATCACGTCGAGCGCGATCTGGGTGGCCAGCGGGTGCGAGGTGGCCGCCATTGCGTGCGGTGCGTAGACCTCGCTGCGGGTGGCGAAGGGCCTGCCGGTGATGCGGTCGGCCCCGGGCGCGGACATCGGGGCCGCCGCCACGGCGGCAGCCAGGGCAAGCAGGAAGGCGGCGGTGCGCAACGCAGTTCTCCTGGTCGGTACGGTGCGCGACACCTTAGCGCGAACCCGCCGCCCGCGCCGTGCTCAGGGCCACGCCGGCGGCGCCTTCCCCCAGGCCTCCAGCACCTCGGCCAGCACCGCCCGGTCGGCCTCGTCCCAGTCCGGCAGCAGCGCGGGCAGGTTCGCCGGGTCGTTCCAGCGGTCGGGCCAGGTGCGCACCGCGGCCGCATACCACTTTACCGCATCTTCCCGGCGCCCGAGCCTCCACAGCGCCAGTGCCACCGTGGGCGGCACCCACGACGGCCGCACCGCGCCGCGGTTGGCGAAGGCCTGCGCCCACTGCTCCAGCGCACCTTCGTAGTCGCCCGCCCGGTACAGGTCCCAGCCGTGGTTCCATGCGATCGAATTCCGCATCACCGAGCTGGACGCCGCGTCCATCGCGCGCGCATACAGCACCTTGCCGGTGTCGGTGCGGCCGCTGGCCATGGCGATGTGGGCGAGCTGGGCGATGGCCTTGTCGACGTGGCGGCCACCTCGCTCCATCGTCTTGACCAGCTTCGCGATGGTGGCCTCGTCATCGCCCTCGATGGCGACGATCGGCCGGGCGACCAGCGTGTCCTCGTCGAAATAGAACTCCGAGATCCGGGGCAGTTCCTGGGCGTGGGCCCAGGAGGCGAGACACAGCAGCAGGAACGGCGCGCAGACGCGGACCAGCAGACGAATCATCGGCGGGACCCCTGTGTGAAATTTCCCGCGCCGATTCTAGCGTCCCGGGGCGGGGATGCTCCTCACGCCTGCGCCTCGAAGCCGCGCAGCAGGGCCTCGGGATCGCACGCCGTCGCGAACAGGTGCCCCTGCGCGCGCTCGATCCCGCAGGCGAGCAGGGCCTCGGCCTGGGTGCGGGTCTCCACGCCCTCGGCCACGACCTCCATGCCGGTCCGGCGCGCCAGGCCCGCGACCGCCTGCACGATCGCGCTGTCGTAAGGATCGTGCGGCAGCCCCGCCACGAAGGCGCGGTCGAGCTTGATCACGTCGATCGGCAGGCGCTTGAGGTAGGCCAGCGAGGAATAGCCCACGCCGAAGTCGTCCAGCGCGATGCTGATGCCCAGGTCGCGCAGGCGTGAGAGCGTGCGCGCGGTGGCGGCGACATCGGAAAGCAGCGCGGTCTCGGTCAGCTCCACGCACAGCCGTCCCGGCTGCAACCCGGCCTCGGCCAGCGCATTGGCAATCTCGGATACCAGCCCCGGCTGCTCGAACTGCCTCGCCGACACGTTGATCCGCAGCCTGGGCGCCTGCCCGTCGCGCAGCGGCCAGCGGCGCGCCTCGCGGCAGGCCATGCGCAGCACGCGGCACCCGAACGGCACGATCAGCCCCGAGGACTCGGCGATATCGATGAACTCGCAGGCCGGGCGCACGCGGCCGTCGCCGTCCACCCAGCGCAGCAGGGCCTCGGCCGCCAGCCAGCGCCCGTCCGTGATCCGGACTTCCGGCTGGTAGTGGACGATCAGGCGCCCCTCGGCGAAGGCCTCGCGCAGAGAACGCTCGATCTTGAGCCGCTCGAGCAGGCCGCGGTGCTGCTCGGCATCAAACACCTCGCAGCGGTTGTGCCGGCCCTCGCGCGCGCGGCGGCTGGCGGTCTCGGCGTTGCGCAGCAGGTTGTCCGCCGAGGGCGTGGCCAGGTCCGATGAAAACGCGATGCCGGCCGCGACGACCGCGTGCACGCCCTGTTCCAGCATGGCGGTCTCGGCTGCCGCGACGCAGCGCTCGGCCAGGTCCAGGGCCCCGGTCTCCCGCACCGGACGCTGCGGGAACACGGCGAAGGCGTCACCGCGCACCCGCGCCAGCGTCGTGGTCGCGTCCAGCTCGCGGCGCAGGCGCTCCGCCACCCGCACCAGCAGTCCCTCGCCGGCGTCGCCCTCGTGCGGCGAGGCGTCGACCTGCAGGTGGATCACCGCCACGTCCTGCCCGTTGCCATGCGTGGGCCGCAACGCGGCCTGCACCTCCCCCAGCAGGTGCTCGCGGTTGGGCAGGCCGGTGTGCGGGTCGTGCAGCTCGAGATAGCGCACGCGCCGCTCGAGCCGCCGCCTCCGGTCGACCTCCCAGGTCATCGCCACGAAATCGCCGATGCTGCCGGCGAAGGCATGGTCCTCCGGCGTCCAGACCCGCATCGGGCCGACGTGCTCGTGGCAGACCACGCCGACCAGCTCGCCGGTGATGCGCACCGGCGCGTCCAGCATCGAGCCGATCCCGTGCACGCGCAGGTATTCCGCCAGCCCGCCCTCGACGTCATAGCGCGCGGCGTTGGCGTAGTTGACCACCCGCACCTCGCCGAGGGCATCCTTGTAGCGGGGGCCGACGTTCAGGGCGACCAGGGAGCCCGACGGGTTGTGCCGGCCGGTGCTCCGCTCGTAGTGGTGCATGCAGCGCAGCACGAACGGGTCGTCGTCGCCGAACCTCCAGACGTTGACCCGCTCGACCTCCAGGGTCTCGGCCGCGACCTCGCAGATCACGGCAAGCGCGTCGTCGAGCGTGCACTCCTGCTGCCACACGTGCCGGGTGAGCTGGACGAGGGCGTGGTTGTGCCGGCGCGCCCATGCGCCCTGCTCACGCCGCTCTCCAGCCTGCCCTGCGGACATGCCTTCTCACCCCTGGATCCCCCCGGTGCAAGCGGGGGCAGCGTCTCTCCTTTGTACTCCCAACCCCGGCCCCCCGCAAACCGGCCGCGCCAGGGCCGGCTGCTACACTTCCCCGCGACCAGCACCTCTTGCTGTTCGGCCGCCGTCCAGGGGGCCCGCCAGCGGCGCAACCGCAAGCCGAAAAAGCCCGACATGACCAGTACCGCCGAGCTGTCCTCGCCCTCGTCCGCCAGCGCCCTCCTGACCAACGGCGTGACCGACCCCGACTACACCCTCGAGCACAGGTACACGCGCACCCGGGGCCGCGTCTACCTGTCGGGCGTGCAGGCGCTGGTGCGCCTGCCACTGATGCAGCGGCTGCGCGACCGGGCCGCCGGGCTCAACACCGCCGGCTTCATCTCCGGCTACCGCGGCAGCCCGCTGGGTGGCTTCGACCTGGAGCTGTGGCGCGCGAAGAAATACCTCGAGCAGGCCAACGTGAAGTTCCAGCCGGGCCTCAACGAGGACCTGGGCGCGACCATGGTCTGGGGCACGCAGCAGACCACCCTGTTCCCGGGCGCGAAGGTCGACGGGGTGTACGCCATGTGGTACGGCAAGGGCCCGGGCGTGGACCGCTGCGGCGACGTGTTCAAGCACGGCAACGCCGCCGGCACCTCCAAGCACGGGGGCGTGCTGGCGCTGGCCGCCGACGACCACGCCTGCCGCTCCTCGACCCTGCCGCACGGCAGCGAGGGCGAGTTCGTCAGCGCGATGATGCCGATCCTCAACCCTGCCGGGGTGCAGGACATCCTCGACCTGGGCCTGGTCGGCTGGGCGATGAGCCGCTACACGGGGCGCTGGGTCGGCTTCAAGACCATCGCCGAGACGGTGGAGTCGTCGGCCTCGGTCGAGGTGGACCCGTTCGCGCGCCAGATCGTGCTGCCGGAGGACTTCGAGCTGCCGCCGGGCGGGCTCAACATCCGCTGGCCGGACCCGCCGCTGGAGCAGGAGATGCGCCTGCACCGCTACGCGGTGAAGGCGGCGCAGGCCTTCGCCCGCGCCAACCGCATCGACCGGGTGGTGATCGACACCCCCGACGCCTGCTTCGGCATCGTCACCACCGGCAAGAGCTTCCTCGACGTGCTGCAGGCCCTCGAGTACCTCGGCCTGGACGCGGACCGCTGCCGCGAGCTCGGCATCCGCGTGTACAAGGTCGGCATGACCTGGCCGCTGGAGCCGCTGGGCATCCGCGCCTTCGCCCGCGGCCTGCGCGACATCCTCGTGGTCGAGGAGAAGCACGCCTTCATCGAGAGCCAGATGAAGGAGCTGTTCTACAACTTCGACGGCGACCGCCCGTCGATCGTCGGCAAGTACGACGAGGAGGGGAACTGGATCCTGCCCTCCACCGGCGAGCTCACCCCGGCGACCATCGCCGGCGTGATCGCGCGGCGGCTGATGAAGTTCGTGCCGCAGGGCAGCCGCGACACCGGGCACATCCGCGAGGTGCTGCGCTGGATGGAACAGAAGGAGGGCGAACTGGCGTTGCCGCGCGCGCAGTTCCCGCGCGTGCCGCACTACTGCTCCGGCTGCCCGCACAACACCTCGACCGTGGTCCCGGAAGGCTCGCGCGCGCTCGGTGGCATCGGCTGCCACTACATGGTCACGTGGATGGACCGCAACACCGACACCTTCACCCAGATGGGCGGCGAAGGCGTCACCTGGTGCGGGCAGGCACCGTTCACGGAAACGCCGCACGTGTTCCAGAACCTCGGCGACGGCACCTACTTCCACTCCGGTTCGCTCGCGATCCGCCAGGCGGTCGCGGCCGGGGTCAACATCACCTACAAGATCCTCTACAACGACGCGGTGGCGATGACCGGCGGCCAGCCGGTGGACGGCGTGCTGACCGTGCCGCAGATCGCCCACCAGGTGCGCAGCGAGGGCGTGCAGACCATCGTGGTGGTGTCCGACGATATCGCCAAGTGGAGCGACCGTTCGCTCTTCCCCCCCGGCGTCGGGTTCCACGACCGCCGCGAGCTGGACGAGGTGCAGCGCCGCCTGCGCGAGGTCAAGGGCGTCAGCGTGCTGATCTATGACCAAGTCTGCGCCACCGAGAAGCGCCGCCGCCGCAAGCGCGGAAAGATGCCGGACCCGCCCAGGCGCGTGTTCATCAACACCCTCGTCTGCGAGGGCTGCGGCGACTGCGGCAAGAAGAGCTTCTGCGTCTCGGTGCTGCCGAAGGACACCGAGTTCGGGCGCAAGCGCGAGATCGACCAGAGCAACTGCAACAAGGACTATTCCTGCGTAGAGGGCTTCTGCCCGAGCTTCGTCACCGTGCACGGCGGCAGCCTGCGCAAGGGCAGCCGGGTCGACCCCGCCCAGCGCCTGGCGAACCTGCCGCCGCCGCGGATCGAGACCGACCTCTCGCGCCCCTGGAACATCCTCGTCACCGGCGTCGGCGGCACCGGCGTGGTCACCATCGGCGCGCTGTTGGGCATGGCCGGCCACCTCGAGGGCCGCGGCGCGACCGTGCTCGACCAGACCGGCCTGGCGCAGAAGGGCGGCGCGGTCACGACCCACGTCCGCATCGCGCGCACGCCCGGGGACATCCACGCGGTCCGCATCGCCGCCGGCGAGGCCGACCTGGTGCTCGGCTGCGACATGGTGGTGGTCAACGACTACTGGGCGCTGTCGAAGATCCGCGCCGGCCGCAGCCACGTGGTGCTGAACACCTGGGAGGCGATGCCCGGCAGCTTCACCACCCACCCGGACCTGCAGTTCCCCGCCGCCGACATCATCCAGGCCGTGCGCCTGGCCCTGGACGGGCAGGACCCGATGCTGGTGGACGCCACCCGGCTCGCCACCGCGCTGATGGGCGACGCGATCGCCACCAACCTGTTCATGCTCGGCTTCGCCTGGCAGCGCGGGCTGGTCCCGCTGTCGCTGGAATCGCTGATGCGCGCGATCGAGCTCAACGGCGCCGCGGTGGAAATGAACAGGAAGGCGTTCGCCTGGGGCCGGCTGATGGCGATCGACCCGGAGGCGGTGTACGAAGCCGCCGGCATCGTGCGCAACGCGCCCACCGCCGCCGAGTCCGCGCCGGGCGAGCTGCCGGTGCTGCCGCCGGGCGAATGGGAAAGCAGCGAGTGGGGCGCGACCTCGGCGCCGAAACCGCAGCGCGGGGAGGACGACCTGCGCCACGTGCCCGCGCACGCCGGCACCGACGGCTTCGCCTTCCTGCCGCTCGACGACCTGCGCCTGTCGCGCTCGCTCGACGAGCTGATCGCGCGCCGCGTCGAGTTCCTGACCGACTACCAGGACGCGAAGTACGCCGGGCGCTACGCCGGCTTCGTCGCGCGCGTGCGCGAGGCCGAGCAGGCGAAGGTGCCGGGCTCCACCGACCTCACCGAGGCCGTGGCGCGCTGCTTCTTCAAGCTGATGGCGTACAAGGACGAGTACGAGGTCGCGCGCCTGTACACCAGCGGCGAGTTCCTGCGCCGCCTGGAGCAGCACTTCGAGGGCGACTACAGGCTGCACTTCCACCTCGCGCCGCCGCTGCTGGCCCGCCGCAACGCGAAGGGCGAGCTGGTCAAGCGCGAGTACGGCCCCTGGATGTTCACCGCGTTCAGGCTGCTGGCAAAGCTGCGCCGCCTGCGCGGCACCGCGTTCGACATCTTCGGCTGGACCGGGGAACGCCGGACCGAGCGCCGCCTGATCGACGAGTACGAGCGCACCGTCGGCGGCCTGCTCGACGGCCTCGACGCCGGCAACATCGCGCTCGCCGTGGAGATCGCCAGCATCCCCGAGCAGATCCGCGGCTACGGCCACGTCAAGGAAGCGCACCTGCGCAGGGCCAGGGCGCGCGAGGCGGAGCTGCTGGCCCGCTGGAACAACCCGCGGCAGGTCGTGCAGGCAGCCTGACGCCCGGCTCCCGCGCGTCCGGGAGCCCGGCAGGCATGGCGTCCACCGTGTTCCGGCGGTGGCCGCCTCCGGGCCTCAGTGCACGCGCCGGAACGGCATCTCCCGGCCTGCCTGGCGCAGGATCACGCCGGTCGGCCTGCCCCCGGCGGGCGTGAACTCGAGGGTGGCGTCGACCACCTCGAGGAAGAACTCCGAGGGCGACTGCGCGTGGATCTCCAGCGCCGGCTGGCCGGCGAGCTGGACCTTGAGGATGCCACCATCGAGGAACACCCTGAGCACGGCGCCCTCGAAAGCGTATTCGCCGGTGACGCGCTCCAGCGCCTCGCGCGGCAGCGACACCTCCCGGCGTCCGGCGGGAAGCGCCTCGTCGCTGCGCGGCACCACCTCGCCCCCGCCTTCGTCCTCGGGGAAGAAGCGCATCGCGCGCACCGCGCCCGCGGCGTCGCGCTCGAACACGATCCGCGAATGGCCTTCCTCGAACAGGAAGGTGTCTTCCGCCACCGGGACCAGCGGGAACACGCGCCCGCCGGTGCGCTGCGAGGTCAGGCGCCCGTCGATCACGCGGATGATGCGGGTCGTGCCGGCGTCGATCCGGTACACGCCTTCGTACTGCGCCAGCGTTTCCGGGGCGACCTCGATCGGCGTCTTCTCCGGATACGGCCTGCCGATGACCATGGCGGCGAGCACCCGCGCGATCCCTTCCGCGCCCGGCATGCCGTGCGGGCTGTCGGTGTTCTGCAGCACCGCCACGCCCGTGCGCGAACCAGGGACATGGAGCAGGTAGCTGTTGAACCCGTTGATGCCGCCGCCATGCTGCAGCTGCGGCTCGCCACGCAGGGAGCCGGTGAAGATGCCGTAGCCGTAGCGGTTGTCCACGGCCTTGCCCACCGGCGTGACCATCGCCCGGTAGCTCGCCTCGCGCAGCACCCGGCCCTCGTGCAGCGCGCGGTTCCACTTCAGCAGGTCGTCGACGGTCGAGACCAGCGCGCCCGCCGCATGCGGCTGGGTCATGCTCAGGTAGGGCGCCCGCGCCCAGCGTTCGCCGTTGCGGGTGTAGCCGTCGACATGGCCGGGGATCACCGCCTCGTCCGCGTTGCCGTAGCCGGTGCGCGTCATCCCGAGCGGCCTGAAGAACACCTCGTCGAGATGGACGTGCCACGGCTTGCCGGTAGCCGCCTCGATCACCGCCCCGAGGAGCACGTAGCCGGAATTGTTGTAGTGCCAGCCCTCGCCCGGCGCGAAGTCCGGCTTCTCGTCCCTGAAGCTGTCGATCAGCTCCTGCGTCGTGACGTCGCGCATGATGCCGCCGCCCGCCATCACCGCCTCGATCTCGGTATAGCTGCGGATGCCGGAGGTGTGGTTGAGCAGCATCTCCAACGTCACCGCCTCGCCGCCCGGGTAACCGGGTACGAACTTCGACAGCGGGTCGGACAGCGCGAGCCTGCCGTCCTCGGCCAGCTTCAGCACCGCCGCCGCGGTGAACTGCTTGGTCACCGAACCGATGCGGAACACGTGGTCGGGCGACACCGGTACGCCAAGCTCGAGGTTCGCCATGCCGCAGGCGCCGCGGTACAGCACCTCGTCGCCACGCATGAGCAGCACCGCCATGCCCGGGCCCTGCGGATCGCATTCGTCGGCAAGCACGCGGCCGGCGAACGCCGCCACTTCGGGTTGCGGAGGAAGCCCGGCATGCGCGGCACCCGTGGATGCGAGCAGCGCGACGGGCAACAGGGTCCTGGCAAGAAGGTTCATGGTGTTCCCCGGAAACGGTTGGCAGGGCATTGTCCGCCCGCACCGGACCCGGCACACCCCGCTTCGGTCATGCGTTTTTCGTGCAACCGCGCGCCTTCACGCCGTATCGTGCGGCGCGGCCGTGGCGATGGCGCGTTCACGCCCGCGGCGCTAGAGTGCGCCCGTGGATGCCATGGAGGAAACGCGCATGTCCCGCCAACCGGTGATCCTGTCCGCGCTCGCCGCCACGCTGATGCTTTCGGCCTGCGCCCGCCCGCCCGCGAACGGCCCGGGCGCCACCGCGCCCGAGGCCCCCGGATCCGCCGCGCAGGCACCCGCGCCCGGAGCGCCCGCCGAAGCCATGCCGTGCAATGCCGGGGCGGTGCAGTCGCTGGTCGGCCGGGAAGCCACCGCGGACGTGCTCGAACAGGCGCGGATCGACAGCGGCGCGGCGATGGTGCGCGCGCTGCGCCCCGGCGAGGCGGCGACGATGGACTTCCGCCCCGACCGCCTCGACGTCTCGCTCGACGAGGCCGGCATCATCCGGTCCCTGCGCTGCGGTTGACCGGCGGCCGGCGCGCCGGAATGCGCCTCAGGCGCTTCCGGCCACCGGGGCGGCAGCCCCCTGCGCGGGGCGTGGCGCATACCGCCACGCGATCGCCACCGCGGCCGCCAGCAGCAGGGCCGCCAGCAGCCATGGCGCGCCCGGGAACACGAACGGCGCGTCCTCGCCGATGAACATCCCGAACACGCCGGCGAAGGTGACCGGCGCGACGATGCCCGCGACCGACACCAGGCTCATCAGCGCGCCCTGGATGCGGCCCTGCGCGTCGGCATCCACCCGGCGCGTGACCAGCGCCTGGCTGGCCGGCGTGGCCACCGCCCACAGCGCGCTGACCGGCAGGCCGAGCAGGAACACGCCACCGCTGCCGGCGAAGCCATAGATCACGAAGCCGAGCATGCCGCAGGCCAGGCCGAAGATCAGCGCCCGGCGCTCGCCCATCGCCCGCACCAGCCTGCCGACGACCATGCCGTTGACGACGATCGCGCTCACGCCGACGAGGAACAACACCCAGCCCACCTCGCGCATGCCCCAGCCGAAGCGCACGTCGGCGAACAGCACGAACACGCTGGGATAGACGTAGTGCGCGAGGTTGGCGATGAACACCACCACCGCCAGGCCGATGATCTCCGGATAGCGGCGCAGCAGCAGCAGCGCCGCGAACGGGTTCACCGTGGTCCAGTCGAACCGCTTCGCGCGCCGCTCCGGCGGCAACGATTCCGGCAGCACGAACAGGCCGTAGCAGAAATTCAGCAGCGCCAGCCCGGCCGCGAACCAGAACGGCAGGCGCAGGTCGAACTCGCCCAGCCAGCCGCCGAGCACCGGGCCGATGGTGAAGCCCGCCCCGAACGCCGCGCCGATCATGCCGTAGCCCTTCGCGCGCCGCTCCGGCTCCACGACGTCGGCGATGTAGGCGTTGGCGGTGGTGAAGCTGGCCGCGAACACGCCCGAGAACACCCGTGCCACCAGCAGCCACCACAGCGTCGGCGCCAGCGCCAGGATCACGAAGTCCATGCCCAGTCCGAGGCAGGACAGCAGGATCACCGGCCGCCGGCCATGGCGGTCCGACAGCGCCCCCAGGATCGGCGAGCACACGAACTGGCACGCGGCGAACACGGTGCCGAAGATGCCGATCCAGTACGCCGCGCGCGCGGTGCTGCCGGTCAGCTGCTCGACCAGGTGCGGCAGCACGGGCAGGATCAGCCCGAACGCCAGCACGTCGATCAGGACGACGAAGAAGATGAAGGCCAGCGCGGCCTTGCGCGGCGCGCGCGCGGGGGATGTCGCGGTCATGGGAACGGCGGGAACATCGGCACGAAGCCGCCGATTATGCGCCAACCCGGTCGTGGCGGGCGTGCACGGGCTGCCGCCCGGATGTGCCGTTCACCGCCAGTGACGCGGAACGGCCGGGATGCCCCGCGCATCCCGGCCGCCGCGCCTCCCCCTTAGAGATCGAAGCCGAAGCCGATGCCGGCCGAGCGCTCGCTGCCGCTGAACGCGCCGCCGATCGAGAACGAGCCACGCTGGCCGATCTGCCGGCCGTAGCCGACCGAAAGCGCCGCCTCGCCGCCCTGCCAGCCGGCGCCGACCGCGATGCGGCCGCGCGGGCTGCGCGAGCCCGCGGCGTTGATCGCCATGTTGAGCATCGCACTGGCCATCGCGCCCTGGCGGTCGATGCGGCGGTTCTGGTGGTCCAGGCGGCGATCGATGCCTTCGAAGCGGTCGTCGAAGGCGTCGAGGCGGGCATTGAGCGAGGCCGGGTCGAACCCGGTGAACGCGGCGATCCGCGCGTCGGTGTAGGCATTGGCCGCCGACAGCGTGGCCGCGTCGCCCGCATCCGCGTAGGCCTCGGCCTGGGCGAGGGTGGTGGCGTCGGCGTCGGCCATGTCGGCGCGGATCGCGGCCTCGCGGTTGTCGGTATAGGCATTGGCCGCGGTCCCGCCGGTGGCGACCGCGGTGTCGGTGTAGGCGTTGGCCGTGGCCAGCATCTCCTGCAACTGCTGCAGGTTGACCGCGTCGGTGGCCGCGGTGCCGGCGGCGACGTTGGTGATCCGGCGGGTGCTGCCGGCGCTGCCGACCGAGACGGTGTTCGCCTGGTCGGCGACCGAGCCCACGCCGATCGCCACCGCACCGGCGGCGGTGGCCTTCGCGCCCTGGCCGATCGCGACCGCCTGCGACACACTGGCCTGCGCCGCCTGGCCAAGCGCGATCGTGCCGTTCGCCAGGGCCCGCGACCCGCCGCCGAGGGCGACGCCCCAGCCGCCGGTCGCGACCGCGTCATAACCGACGGCAACGTCCATCGTCTGCCGGGCCTGGGCGTTGTAACCGGACGCCAGCGCCGACGTTCCCTGCGCCTGGGCCTCGCGCCCGATGGCGACCGCGTTCAGGCCCTCGGCGGTGGCCGTGTCGCCGAACGCCAGGCTGTAGTCACCCTTGGACTGCGCGTATGCGCCAAGCGCCACGCTGAAGTCGCCCTCGGCGAGATTGATCGCGCCGATCGCGATGGATCCCTGTCCCGTCGCGGTGTTGGCCTCGCCCAGCGCCAGGGCCCGGTTCGTCACGGTGTTCTGGAAGCCGAACGCATAGCCGGCCGTGCCGTAGATGCGGTTGGAGCTGCCGAACGCTGCGCTCATGCCGGTCGCGCTGGCGATGTTGCCGCGGCCGAACGCAAAGGCGTTGAACATACAGGTGGTGTTGTCGATTCCATATTCGATGCCCTGGTCGGTGGGCTCGGCCGGGAGAGGGTTGCCATCCTCATCCAGGCAGGGCTGGTCGACGGCCCAGGCGTTCCCCGCGAAGGCCGCGGACAGGACCAGGAACAGGATGTTTCGATGCAGACTGCGCATGGCGATTGCTCCAGTTGGCGGGCCGCGGCGCGACCCTCTCGCCGGCACATCCGCAAAACCCGGGCAGCAACTGCCACCCCCGGTCCCGGGGGCGGGGGACAGGACGGATCAGGGGGTTCCGGTGGCGCGCAGCGCCTTGAGGATCCGGCGCCCGGCGCGGCCGTCCGCCGGCGTGATCCCGAGCCGCTGCTGCTCGTCGCGGATCGCGCGGCGGGTGGCATTGCCGACCACGCCGTCGGCCGTCCCGATGTCGTGGCCGCGGGCGAGCAGCCGTTGCTGCAGTTCGCGGCGCTCGGCGCGCGACAGGCCCGGGTCGTCGGTCGGCCAGGGCGTGGCCAGCCCGCCGCCGCCGCGCAGCCGGTCGGCCAGGGTGGCGATTGCCAGCGCGTAGCTTTCGGCAGCGTTGTAGGAATAGATCGCGTCGTAGTTGCGGAACACGAGGAAGGCCGGGCCCCGCGGGCCCGCGGGCAGCAGGAGCGCGGCCGGCGTGTCCGTGGCCTGCAGCGCCGCGCCGTCCGCCCGGGTCAGGCCGCGCGCGGCCCAGTCCGCCAGCGGCCGTCGCTTCGTGCGCCCGGCAAGGCCGGCGTCGAACCCCGGCGGCAGCCTCACTTCCCAGCCCCACGGCCGGCCGGGCTGCCAGCCGCCGCGCCGCAGGTAGTTCGCGGTCGAGGCCAGCGCGTCGGGGATGCTGCCCACCAGGTCGCGACGTCCGTCGCCGTCGAAGTCCACCGCGATGCGCACGTAGGTGCTGGGCATGAACTGGGTGTGCCCGAATGCGCCGGCCCAGGAGCCGGTGAGCCCCGGGTCGGACAGGTCCCCGTCGTGCAGCAGCCTGAGCAGGGCGAGGAACTCGCCGCTGAAGAACTCCTGGCGGCGGCCGAAGCACGACAGCGTGGACAGCGACTGCAGCAGCGGGCGTTTGCCGGTGATGCGGCCGTAGTCGCTTTCCACGCCCCAGACCGCGACCACGGTGGCCGGGTCCACGCCATATTCCGCCTCCACCCGCGCCAGCAGGTCGCGGTGCGCCTCCAGCATCGCCAGGCCATCGGCCACGCGCTCCTCGTCCACCAGCCCGGCGAGGTAGTCCCAGACCGGCGTGGTGAACTCGGGCTGCGCGTCGAGCAGCGCGAGCACGCTGCGGTCCGCGGCCACCCCCGCCATCAGCCGCTCGAAGCCGGCGGCCGGCACGCCGCGCGCGGCCGCCTGCGCCTTCAGCCGCGCCATGCACGCCGTGTACTGCGGGTCCGCCACGGACGGCTCCCGCGCCGTCGCCGCCATGGCCAGGGCCAGGCCGGCGGCCAGCAGCAGGCGCAGGGAACGGGGGCGGGCGGCGGGCTTCATGCCGGCAGCATAGCGGCACGGCACGCCGCCGTGGGCGGGGCCGGCCGGCTCAGCCGCCGAGCGCGTCCAGGTAGTACCAGCGGCCGTCCTCGCGCACGAAGCGGCTGTGCTCGCGCATCCGCACGACGCTGCCACCGCCGATGCGGTAGCGCGCCACGAACTCCACCACGGCGGCGTCCGGGCCGGTGACCACGTGCCGCTTCACCTCCAGCTTCAGCCACACCGGCCGCCGCGCGCGCGGGCCGTCGAACGACAGTTCCGCCGGGCGGGTCGAGGGATGCCAGCTGGCGAGCAGGTAGTCCGCGTCCTCGCGCACGTACGCGCTGTAGCGCGAGCGCATCAGCGCCTCGGCGTCGGGCGCCTGCGCGCCCGCGTGCAGCGGGCCGCAGCAGCCGGCGTAGGCACGCCCGGAACCGCAGGGGCAGGGCTGCGCGCTCACCGCCGGCTGTGGTGGCCGGTCTCGATCAGGCGCAGGAACTCGGAGCGGGTCCGCGCGTCGTCGCGGAAGGTGCCGAGCATGGTCGAGGTGATCATGCTCACCCCGCGCTTGTGCACGCCGCGCGTGGTCATGCACCCGTGGCTGGCGTCCACCACCACGCCCACGCCGAGCGGCGAGAGCACGCGCTGGATGCAGGCGGCGATCTGCGCGGTCATCTTCTCCTGCACCTGGAAGCGCCGCGCATAGGCATCCACCACGCGCGCCAGCTTGCTGATGCCCACCACGCGACCGTTGGGCAGGTAGCCCACGTGCACGCGCCCGATGATCGGCGCCATGTGGTGCTCGCAGTGGCTCTCGAACCCGATGTCGCGCAGCACGATCATCTCGTCGTAGCCGGCGACCTCCTCGAACGTGCGCGCGAGGTAGTCGTCCGGGTCGAGCCCGTAGCCGCTGAACCACTCGGTGTAGGCGTCCACCACGCGCCTGGGCGTGTCGAGCAGCCCCTCGCGCGCCGGATCGTCGCCCGCCCAGCGCAGCAGCGTGCGCACGGCTTCCTCCGCCTGCGCGCGCGTCACGCCGTTGCGGATGTCCCTGTTGTCGTCCACTCGCGCGCCCTCCGCTGCCTGGGCCGCGTATGGTACCGCGGCCGCGCGGCGCCGGGATGTCTACGGCGCCGCCGCGTCGGCCAGCCGCTCCCTGTCAGGCGGCATCTCCGGCCAGCCGCCCGCCAGGGCCTTGAACACCGCCACCGCGCTGGCGGCGCTGCGCATGCGCGCCTCGGCAAACGCATCCTGGGCCTGCAGCTGCACGCGCTCGGCGTCGAGCACGTCGAGCAGCCCCGACGCACCGGCCTCGTATCGCGCCCGCGCCGCTCGACAGCGCCAGCGGCACGGTGCCGGCGATGAACGCGACCGAGGTCATGACGATCGGGCGCAGGCGCAGCCGGCAGGCCTCGAGCGCGGCCTCGACGATGCCCTTGCCCTGCAGTTCCAGCTCGCGGGCGAACTCGACGATCAGGATCGCGTTCTTGCACGCCAGGCCCATCAGCACCACCAGCCCGACCTGCACGAACACGTTGTTGTCCCCGCCGGTCAGCCACACGGCCAGCAGCGCCGAGAACATGCACATGGGCACGATCAGGATCACCGCCAGCGGCAGCGTCCAGCTCTCGTACAGCGCGGCCAGCACCAGGAACACCAGCAGCACCGCCAGCGGGAACACCACCAGCGCTGCATTGCCCTGCGTGGCCTGCTGGTAGCTCAGGTCGCTCCACTCGATGGTCATGCCCGGCGGCAGCACCTGCCGCGCGAGGCCGGCCACCTTCGCCATCGCCTCGCCCGAGGACAGCACGCGCGGGTCGTACTCGCCGAGCAGGTCGGCGGCGGGATAGCCGTTGAAGCGGATCACGGGATCGGGACCGTAGGTCTCGCGGATGTCCACCACCGAGCCGACCGGCACCATCTCGCCGCGCTCGTTACGCGTGCGCAGGCTGGCGATGTCGCCGACCTCGTCGCGGAACCGCGCATCGGCCTGGGCGATCACCTGCCAGGTCCGGCCGAACATGTTGAAGTCGTTGACATAGGCCGACCCCAGGTACGTCTGCAGCGTCTCGAACAACCCGACCAGGGGCACGCCCTGCGCCTTGGCCTTCACCCGGTCCACCTCGGCCTCGAGCTGCGGCACGTTGGCCTGGTAACTGCTGATCGGGAAGCCCAGGCCCGGCGTCTGCGCCGCCGCGCCCTGCAGCGCCTGCACCGCGTTCTGCAGCTCGCCGTAGCCGAGCCCGGCACGGTCCTCGACGAACAGCGACCAGCCCAGGCCGTTGCCGAGGCCGTCGATCGGGGGCGGCATCAGCGCGAAGGCGAATCCTTCCTCGATCGTGGAGAACTTCGCGTTGAGCTCGGCCACGATCTCCTCCGCGGAGCGCCTGCGCTCGTCGAAGGGCTGGAAGGAGAAGAACACCACGCCATGGTTCGGCGTGTTGGTGAACTGCAGCGCGTTCAGGCCCGGGAACGCCACCTCGCTGACGACGCCATCGACTTCCGACGCCAGCGCGGCCATCTTCTTCAGGACCGCGTCGGTGCGCTCGATGGACGATCCCTCCGGCATCTTCACGCCTGCCAGCGCGTACATCTTGTCCTGCGTCGGGATGAAGCCCGCCGGCACCGCGCTGAACACCAGGCCGGTGCCCGCCAGCAGTGCCAGGTACACCGCGAAGACCGCGCCGCGTCGGCCCAGCGCACGGGAGATCGCGCCCTGGTAACGCTCCGAGCTGCGCCGGAAGAAGCGGTTGAATGGCACGAACAGCCAGCCGAACAGGCGCTCGATCACGCGTGCCGGGCGGTCCTTCTCCGCGTCGCGCGGGCGCAGCAGCCGGGCCGCCAGCGCCGGCGACAGGGTCAGCGAGTTGATCGCGGAAATCACCGTCGAGATGGCGATGGTCACCGCGAACTGCTTGTAGAACTGCCCGGTCACGCCGGTCAGGAACGCCATCGGCACGAACACCGCGCACAGCACCAGGGCGATGGCGATGATCGGCCCGGACACCTCGCGCATCGCCAGGTGCGCGGCCTCCAATGGCGAGGCGCCCTCCTCGATGTGCCTCTCGACGTTCTCCACCACAACGATGGCGTCGTCCACGACGATGCCGATCGCCAGCACCAGCCCGAACAGCGTCAGCGTGTTGATCGTGTAGCCGAGCAGGTACAGCACCGCGAAGGTGCCGACCACCGACACCGGCACCGCCAGCAGAGGGATGACCGAGGCACGCCAGGTCTGCAGGAACAGGATCACCACGAACACCACCAGCACCACCGCTTCCAGCAGGGTGCGGATCACGGCGCGGATCGACTCGCGCACGAACACGGTGGTGTCGTAGACCGAGGTGATGTCCACGCCTTCCGGCAGGCGCTCGCGGATCTCCGCCATCTTCGCCGTCACCGCGTCGCGAACCTCCAGCGCATTGGCCTCCGGTGCCTGGAAGATGCCGATCGCCGCTGCGTTCATGCCGTTCAGGCGCGCGCGCAGCGTGTAGTCGCCCGCGGCCAGCTCGACCCTCGCCACGTCGCGCAGGCGCACGACCTCGCCATCCGTGCCGGTCTTGAGCACGATGTCCTCGAACTCCTCGACGGTCTCCAGGCGGCCACGCGCGTTGATCGGCAGCAGAAAGTCGCTGCCGTTGGGCATCGGCTCGGCGCCGAGCTGGCCCGCCGACACCTGCACGTTCTGCTCGCGCACGGCGCGCAGCACGTCGCCCGCGGTCAACCCGCGCGCGGTCACGCGGTCCGGATCGAGCCAGATGCGCATGGCGTAGTCGCCGCCGCCGAACAGCAACGCATCGCCCACGCCCGGGATCTTCGCGAACTCGTCGCGCACGTGCAGGCGCGCGTAGTTGCGCAGGTACAGCGTGTCGTGGCGGCCGTCCTTCGAGATCAGGTGCACGACCATCAGGAACACAGGTGACTGCTTCTGCACGCTGATGCCCTGCCTGCGCACGTCCTCCGGCAGCCGCGCCTGCGCCTGCGACACCCGGTTCTGCACCCGCACCGTGGCGTCATCCGGATCCGTGCCGGGGCGGAAGGTTACGGTGATCTGCAGCACGCCGTCCGAGCCGGCGACGGACTTGAAGTACATCACGTCCTCGACGCCGTTGATCGCCTCCTCCAGCGGCGTGGCCACCGTCTCGGCGATCACCTTCGGGTTGGCGCCCGGGTACACCGTGCGTACCACCACCGACGGTGGCACCACTTCCGGGTACTCGCTGACCGGCAGCAGCGGGATCGCGATCAGGCCGGCGGCGAAGATCACGATCGACAGTACCGCCGCGAAGATCGGCCGGTCGATGAAGAATTTCGAAAAATCCATGGCGGTATTCCTTGCGTGCGGCAAGACCCTGCCTGCCCGCACCGTGCGGGATCGCGGGAAGGTCCGGCCCAGCGGCTTCCCGGCGCCGAGGGGAACAGGGAAGCTCCGGTCAGCCGCCGGCCGGTGGGGGGAGGGATATGGCGTCGTGGCCGGTCCGTTTCCTGGTCAGCGGGCACCGGCGACGCTGCTGGCCACGCGCGTCCCCGGTTTCGTCCTGTCACGCATCGCCACCATCTGCGGCGTCACCGGCATGCCGGGCATGAACACGCGCTGCAGGCCGCTGACGATCACCTTGTCGCCCGGCGCGAGCCCGCTTTCCACGACGCGCAGGCCGTCGATCACGGGGCCCAGCACGACGTCGCGGCGCTGCGCGGTGTTGTCCTCGCCCAGCACGTAGACGTACTTGCGGTCCTGGTCGGTGAGCACGGCCTTCTCGTCCACCAGAAGCGCGGCGAACTCGCCGCCGCCCTCGAGCTGCACGCGCGCGAACAGGCCTGGCGTGAACACGCGCTCCTGGTTGCGCAGCACGGCCCGGACCCGGATGGTGCCGGTGGCCGGGTCGACGCGGTTGTCCACGAAATCGACCACACCCTCGTACGGGTAGCCATCGTCGCCTGCCAGCCCGACGCGCACGGCGTTGCCGATCCCGCCGCGCTCGCCGTCGCGAGCCTGTTGCACGTAACGCAGCCAGCTGCGCTCGTCGGCATCGAAGTACACGTGCACCGGGTCCTGCGAGACCACCGTGGTCAGCACGGTCGCATCGGCCTGCGCGAGGTTGCCCACGGTGACCATCGCCCGCCCTGCGCGGCCGTCGATCGGCGAGCGCACCTCGGTGAACTGCAGGTCCAGGCGCGCCGCGGCGACCGCCGCCTCGGCGGCGCGCACCGCGGCGTCGGCCTGCGCTGCGGCGGACATGCGCGCCTCGAATTCCTCGCGCGAGATCGCGCGCGCCTCGAGCAGCGCCTTCGCGCGTTCGCCCTGCGCGCGGGCGTGCCGGGCTTCGCTGCGGGCACGTTCGAGCCCGGCCTGCGCCTGCTGCAACGCGGCACGGTACGGACGCGGGTCGATCACGAACAGCAGGTCGCCCTTCCTGACCTCCTGGCCCTCGGTGTAGGCGACGCGCTGGACGTAGCCGCTCACGCGCGGGCGCAGCTCCACGGTTTCGATCGCGGACACGCGGCCGGTGTAGCCGTCCCACCGCCGTACCTGCTCGCTGAGCACGGTGGCGACGCTGACCTGCGGCGGCGCGGCTTCGCCCCCGCCCTGCGAGGCATGGCTGCCGCACGCCGCGACCAGCATGGCGGCCAGCGCGGCGAGCACCGGCCTGGCACGACGCGTCATGGGCGTGGAAACACGGATGGGGGTGTTCATGGTTGCGGGTTCCAGGGAACGTGGGGGGTGGGGACCAGGGAGCGCAGCAGCGCGCGCGCATCGCGCAGGTCGCGCGCGGGCAGGACCGCCTCGCGCCCGGCGACGATCGCCTCGCCCTGCGGCAACGATGCGGCCTGCCCCGGAACGTCCTCAATGACGCCCGGGGTAATGGAAACGGGTGTCCCGCCTCCGGCGGTACGCGGCAGCCCGAGCATCGCCAGCGCGCGCGTCCCCATGGCGATGGCCCTGGGCGAGGCGCCGTCGGGCCGTTCCGCGCCATCGCTGCGCAGCGGTGCGTCGAGCGGCAGCAACTGCACGCGCAGGCCATGCCTTCCCGCCTCGTCGCGCAGCACGCGCGCCATCATCCGCAGCGCCGCGGCGACGATGGAGCAGTGGCCATAGCCGGCCCACGGGTGCTCGCCGCCGGGACCGCCGACCAGCACGTAGCCGTGCCGGCCATCGTGCGGCAGCAGCGGGAACAGGTGCCGCGCCGCGAACAGGTGCGGCATCAGGTCGCGGTCGAGCGTCTCGCGCAGCACCTCGGCGGGCTGGTCGATCAGGCGCCCGCAGCGGTGCGTGCCGACCAGGCTCGCCACCACACCCTGCAGCCTGATGCCCATGGCCCGCAGCCGCGCGGCCAGACGCGCGGCGTCGCCATCGCTGGCGATGGCGGCGGACACCGTGGCCAGGCGCGCGTCCGGGCACCCGGCGCGCAGCGCGGCAAGGGCACGCCGGTCGGCATCCACGGCCACCACCGGATGGCCGGCGTCCACCGCTGCCCGCACCACGCCGCGGCCAATCTCGCCGGCCGCGCCCAGCACCAGCACGGCGGAAGGGGTCGTCCCGCCCCTGATTATCCCGCCCATGGGAAAGTCCCTCCCGGATTCGGGATATTCCCCGCCCTGCGTGCAAGCTCGAACAGGCGATCGGCCAACTTCAGCAAAACCGGCAGCAGCGGGATGGCCAGCACCGCGGCCAGCAGCCAGGACCACAGGCCGCCCGGCATAACCCATTGATCGACAAGCAAAGCGAGCGCCGCCACGGCATCGGCGGCCAGCAGCAGGACGAAGCTCGCATACGACAGGCTGTGGCGGCGGGAAGCTCGCATGGCGGCGCTCCATTCGTGGGGTGCCGCCTACGATATGCGCCAAACTCGTACTTGATTAGTCCGGAATCAAGGGAATAATTGTTCCGCACACGGGTCAAACGTCTCCCGTGGAGGAACTCCCCCATGCCGGACCTCAACGACACCCTTATCTTCGTCAAGGTGGTCGAGCACGGAAGCTTCACCGCCGCGGCCCGCTCGTTGCGGCTGCCCAAGACCACCGTCAGCCGCAAGGTGCAGGAACTCGAGGAACGCCTCGGCACGAAGCTGCTCCATCGCACCACACGCAAGCTCGGCCTGACCGAGGCCGGCAACGTGTACTACGAGCATTCGCAACGCATCGCCCGCGACCTGATCGAGGCCGAGAGCGCGGTCAGCCAGCTGCAGGCCGGCCCGCGCGGCTGGCTGCGCTTCACCGCGCCCTACTCGATCGGCATCGACAAGATCGCGCCGCTGCTGGGCGAGTTCCACGCACGCCATCCCGAGGTGCGCGTGGACATGCTGCTGACCAACGAGCCGGTGGACCTGATCGCCACCGAGATCGACGTCGCGCTGCGGCTCGGCCCGCTGCCGGATTCCAGCCTGGTCGCGCGCAGGCTCGGCACCATCCGCACCCAGGTGTTCGCGGCCACCTCCTACATCGAGCGCCACGGCGAACCGCTGCACCCGGACGAGCTGCAGTACCACCGCACGCTCGCCATGCACAAGCATCGCCACGGCAACGGCTACGCCTGGACGCTGGACGACGGCAACGGCCCGCGCCAGTTCCCGATCAACCCGGTGCTGGTCGCCAACGACCCGGCCGCGCTGAAGGGCGCGCTGCTGTGCGGGGAAGGTCTGCTCGTCGGCGCCGACGTGATGGTCAAGCAGGCCGTCGAATGGGGCAAGGTGAAGCGCGTGCTCGCCGGCTGGGTCGGCCCCGAATACGAGTTCAACGCGGTGTTCCCGCGCGGACACGGCCAGTCGCCCAAGGTGCGCGCCTTCATCGATTTCCTGCTCGAACGGCTGAACCTCGAGATCGACTACATGAGCGAGCACTGCCCCAACCTGCTCGCCGCCTGGCGCGGCGTCTGCGGCCAGGCGGGCGACGCGGTGGCGAAGGCCGGCGGAGACGGCGAGGACCGGCGCGTCCTCGAGGAAGCCGAAGCCGCATGAGCCGCCGCCCGGCGGCGCCTGCAGGCGCGCCGCCGGGCCGATAGACTGCGCCCTGCCACCCGTTCGGGAGTGGGAGGAAGCGCATGGCCGAGCAAAGAAATCCTGCGGTGACCGCCGGCAGCACGCCAGGCGCCCGCATCGCCTTCGAGCGCCTGCGCGAACGCACCGACGAACTGGAACTGCTCGTCTCCGGCCTGCTGGCCTTCGCCCTGCTGTCGGCGCCCGGGCACGTCTTCGACGCCTGGGCCGCCAGCGAGGTCCATGTCGAGGGCATGCTCACCCAGGCCCTGCGCTTCGGTTTCCAGGTCTGCTCGGGGCTGTCCTACTCGCTCGCGTTCGCCTTCCTCATCCACCTGGCCGTGCGCGCCTACTGGATCGCGCTGATCGGCCTGAAGGCGACCTTCCCCGATGGCATCCGCTGGAACCGGATCCCGATGACCGGCGAGCTCACGCAGGACTACTACCGCGCGCGCATCGGCAGCCTCGACGGCACCATCGACCGCGCCGACCGCGTCGCCTCGATGCTGTTCGCCATGGCGGTCCTGATGGCGCTGACCCTTGTCTGGGTCGGCGTGCTCGCGGTGGCGATGATCCTGCTCTCGTCCGCCACGAGCCACCTGCTGGGCGTCGGCGACCGCATGGCCATGCGGATCCTGCTCGCCTGCTACTCCCTGTTCGTGCTCGGCTCCCTGCTGCCATGGCTCGGAGAGCAGCTCTACCTGCGCCGCAGGCGCCAGGGGAAGGAATCACCGTGGCTGTCGCGCCTCGCGCACGGCGCGCTGCGCGTCTACGGCGTGCTCATGCCGCAGCGGCTGATCATGCCGGTGCAGCTCACCCTGCAGAGCAACCTGCCCAGCCGCGGCTTCATGGTGGTGTACGTGCTGGTGATCATGCTCGCCATGGTGTTCGGCGGCGTGCAGGTGGTCAACTCGCAGGCATTCGCGCTGTTCCACAGCTACGAGGTCGTGACCGGCGAAGCGGTGGGACACGGACTGGAGAGCGCCCACTACGAGTCGATGCGCACGCACCGCGACGTGCTGCTGCGCTACCCGATGATCCCGTCCGACCAGGTCGCCTCGACCCACGTGCGGCTGTTCATCCCGCACCGGCCGGACTTGGACAACCCGCTGGCGCGGAAGCGCTGCCCCGCGCTCCCCGGCGGCCGCAACCAGGCTTCTGGCGATGCCGCCACCGCGCGCGCGCTCGAATGCCTGTCGCGCATGTGGAGCGTCACGCTCGACGGCAAGCCCGTGCCCCTGACGGCTTCGTCCCCGCCGAGCGCCGCGACCTCGGCCTGCGCGGGCTGATCGGCTACGTGGACCTCGCCGGCCTGGCGCCGGGCCGCCACGAACTGCGCCTGGCCTGGAACCCTGGCGGCGGCGGCAAGGGCGCCATGCGCGAGCGCCGCTACCGCATCCCCTTCTGGTTCACGCCGGGCGTGGACCGTCCCGCCGACGCCGATTAGAAGGTAGAAGGCACCGTGCCGACCGCCGCCTGAACGGCCAGGCGGCCGCCGCGCCGACCGGGACCTCCTGCACTCCTGCCTGCCCGCCGGAACGGCCATGCTGGGGAACGGCCCGCAGGACCGCGGGCCGTCCGTTTTCCTTCCGGAGCCCTACATGCTGCGCAAGCTGCTACTTTCGTCGGCGATCGCCCTGGCCCTCACCGCCTGCGGCGAGCGTCCCGCCAACGACAACACCATGTCCGACAACATCCCCGCCGTGCCCGCCGAGGGCGGGAACCCGCTGCTGTCCGCAAGCACGCTGCCGTTCCAGGCGCCGCCGTTCGACCGCATCCGCGACGCCGACTACCAGCCGGCGATCGAGGAAGGCATGCGCCAGCACCTGGCCGAGATCCGCGCGATCGCGGACAACCCCGAGCCGCCGACCTTCGCCAACACCATCGAGGCGATGGAGCGGGCCGGCGCGCTGCTGTCGCGCGCCATGCTGGTGTTCGATGCCATGACCTCGGCGCACACCAACGCGACCCTGCAGGCCGCCGAGGAAGCGCTCGCGCCGAAGCTGGCCGAGCACATGGACACCATCTTCCTCGACCCGAAGCTGTTCGAGCGGGTCAAATCCATCCATGACCAGCGCGATGCGCTCGGCCTGACCGGGGAGCAGAAGACCCTGGTCGAGCACCGCTACCGGCAGTTCGTGCGCGCCGGCGCGCTGCTGTCCGATGCCGACAAGGCCGAGCTGCGCAAGCTCAACGCCGAGGAATCCTCGCTGACCGCCGCCTTCGGCGCGAAGCTGCTGGCCGCCACCAATGCCGCAGGCGTCCTGGTCACCGACCGCGCGCGGCTCGAGGGCCTGGACGAAGGCACCATCGCCGCCGCCGCCGAGGCCGCCAGGGCCGCGGGCAAGGAAGGCTGGCTGCTCGAACTGCAGAACACCACCCAGCAGCCGGTGCTGGCCTCGCTCAAGGACCGCGGCCTGCGCGAGGAGATCCTCGCCGCCTCGATGAACCGCGCCGCCCGAGGCGACGACAACGACACCCGCGCGATCGTCCTGCGCCTGGTCGAGCTGCGCGCGCGCAAGGCGAAGATGCTGGGCTACCCCGACTACGCCGCCTACTCCATCGCCGACCAGATGGCCGGCACCCCCGGGACCGCGCTCAAGCTGCTGACCGACACCGTGCCCGCGGCCACCGCCCGCGCCCGCGCCGAGCTGGCCAGGATCCAGGCCGTGGTGGACGCGCAGGGCGGCGGCTTCACCGCCGGCGCCGCCGACTGGGACTTCTACGCCGAGCAGGTGCGCAAGGCCGAGTACGACCTCGACGAGTCGCAGATCCGCCCGTACTTCGAGCTCGACCGCGTGCTCAGGGACGGCGTGTTCTACGCCGCCAACCAGCTCTACGGCATCACCCTGAAGGAGCGCACCGACCTGCCGGTGTACCACCCGGACGTGCGCGTGTTCGACGTGTACGACGCCGACGGCTCGCAGCTTGCGCTGTTCTACCTCGACCCGTTCAAGCGCCCGAGCAAGCGCGGCGGCGCGTGGATGGGCAACTTCGTCGAGCAGGACGGCCTGGCCGGCACCATCCCGGTCATCTACAACGTCGAGAACTTCACCAAACCCGCGCCGGGCCAGCCTGCGCTGCTGAGCTTCGACGAGGTGACCACGCTGTTCCACGAGTTCGGCCACGCCCTGCACGGGATGTTCTCGAAGACCACCTACCCGAGCATCTCCGGCACCAACGTGCCGCGCGACTTCGTGGAGTTCCCCTCGCAGTTCAACGAGCACTGGGCGCTGCACCCGCAGGTGTTCGCCAACTACGCCAGGCACTACCGGACCGGCGAGCCCATGCCGCAGGAGCTGGTGGACAGGATCGTGCGCGCGCGCACCTTCAACCAGGGCTACGCGACCACCGAATACCTGTCCGCCGCGCTGCTCGACCTGGCCTGGCACCTGCTGCCGGCCGACGCGAAGGTGGACGACGTGGACGCCTTCGAGAAGCAGGCGCTGGCGAAGTACAAGGTGGACCTGCCCGCCGTGCCCCCGCGCTACCGCACCAACTACTTCGCCCATGTCTGGGGCGGCGGCTACGCGGCCGGCTACTACGCCTACTTCGGCGCCGAGGTGCTGGACCACGACGCCTACAGGTGGTTCGAGGAGAACGGCGGCCTGACCCGGGAGAACGGCCGGATCTTCCGCGAGAAGATCCTCTCCATCGGCCACTCCCGCGACCTGGCCCAGGCCTACCGCGAGTTCCGCGGCAAGGACCCGAGCGTCGAGCCGCTGCTGGAGTTCCGCGGCCTGAAGTAGGCCGCCCGGCAACCCACGCAGCAAACGGGAAGGCCCGCGGAAGCGGGCCTTCCCGTTCCAGTCGGCCCGCGTCGGGAGGCGGCCATCCTGGCTGTCCGTACGCATGATCACCCCACCAGACGGCGGCCTGATGGCCATATTTCCTTCCCGGGCAGGGATCTGTCCTTGGGGAGATCAGCGTCTTGGCCACGCTGATTCCGAACAGGGGACCATGTGCCGGGCGGATGACGCCCGGAGAGCGATGTTTTTCGCTGCGCCTGGAAGACAAGCTGGAGGGAGACTGCCTGTGCTGGTACGACGTTCCGGTCGGACCCGGGTACAGGCATCCCGACTTCATCGTGCTCCACCCGCATCGCGGCATCCTGGTGCCGGAGGTCGAGGACTGGAAGCCCGGGTCCCTGGAGCCTCCCACCATGGCAAGGGACCGATGGTGGAGCAGGTGCGTGGTGTGATCGAGAACGCAGGCCGCCAGCTGGCCACCTGACCCACACCCGCGGGTCCGCCCAGGGCGGGAACGGGGACGGGGCCGCCGAAGCGGCCCCGCCCTTGGGGTTACAGCGCCTGGCCTGGCTTACCAGATCCGCACGCGGTCTTCCGGCTTGATGTACAGCGGGTCGCCTTGCTTGACGCCGAAGGCGTCGTACCAGGCGTCGATGTTGCGCAGCGGGGCGAAGGCGCGGATGTCGCCAGGCGAGTGGACGTTGGTGACCAGCTGCTGGCGCAGGGCGTCATCACGCCACAGGGTGCGCCAGACCTGGGCCCAGCCCAGGAAGAAGCGCTGCTCGCCGGTGAAGCCGTCGATCACCGGCGCCGGCTTGCCGCCCAGCGAGCGGCGGTAGGCCTCCAGCGCGATGGTCACGCCGCCCAGGTCACCGATGTTCTCGCCCATGGTCTGCCGGCCGTTGATGTGCAGGCCCGGCAGCTGCGGGAACTCGTAGGCCTCGTACTGGGCGCCGAGCCTGGCAGCCTTCTCCTCGAACTTGGCGGCGTCCTCCGGGGTCCACCAGTCGCGCAGCACGCCGTTGCCGTCGGACTTGCGGCCCTGGTCGTCGAAGCCGTGGATGATCTCGTGGCCGATCACGGCGCCGATGCCGCCGTAGTTGACCGCCGGGTCGGCGTCCGGGTCGAAGAACGGCGGCTGCAGGATCGCGGCCGGGAACACGATCTCGTTCTTGACCGAGTTGTAGTAGGCGTTGACCGTCTGCGGGGTCATGCTCCACTCGGCCTTGTCCACCGGCTTGCCGAGGCGGGCGCGGCGCCAGTCCCATTCGAACTGGCGCGAGCGCAGCACGTTGCCGACCACGTCACCGTTGACGATGCGCAGGCCGCTGTAGTCGCGCCACTTTTCCGGATGGCCGATCTTCAGGCCGAAGCCCTGGAGTTTGGCGCGGGCCTCGGCCTTGGTGGCCTCGCTCATCCAGTCCAGCTGGTCCAAGCGCGCGGCCATGCCGGCCTTCACGTTGGCCACCAGCTCGTCCATCTTGGCCTTGGCCTCGGGCGGGAAGTACAGCTTCACGTAGTCGCGGCCCACGGCCTCGCCGATGGTGGACTCGACCAGGGCCACGGCGCGCTTCCAGCGCTCGCGCTGCGCCTGCTGGCCGTTCATGAACCTGTCGCGGAACTCGAAGTGGGCGTTGGCGAAGCGGCTGGACAGCAGGGGCGCGGCGCCGTCCACGGCATGGAACGCCTGCCAGGCCTGCAGGGTGGCCACGTCGGTCTCGGCGAACAGCTTGGCCAGCTTCGGGATGGCGGTGTACTGGCGCACCACCGCGCGGTCGCCGTGGTCCACGCCGGCGGCCTTGAAGTACTCGGCCCACGGGAAGCCCGGGGCGTACTTGTCGAAGTCGGCGAAGGCGACGGGGTTGTAGGTCTTGTCGCGGTCGCGGCTCTCGGCGCGGGTCCAGTGCGCCTCGGCCACCCTGGTCTCGAAGTCCAGCACCGACTGCGCGGCGGCCTGCGGGTCCTTCCAGCCGGCCAGCTCCAGCAGCTGGGCGATGTAGGCCAGGTAGCGCTCGCGCTGCGGGGCGAAGTTGTCGCGCAGGTACATCTCGCGGTCGCCCAGGCCCAGGCCGGACTGGTTCATGTACAGGGTGTAGTGCTCGGGGTCGCGCTGGTCGTCGCTGACCGACAGCCCGAACAGGGTGGCGTTGAAGGTGTCGCGCGCGGCCATCAGGCGGGCCAGTTCGAGGTGGCTGCCAGCCTTGCGGATGCGCTCGAGCGTCGGCCGCAGCGGCTGGTCGTCCAGCTTCTCGATGGTGGCCTCGTCCATGAAGCTGCGGTAGATGGCGGCGATCCTGGCGCCATCGCCGTCGGTCTCCGGGTTGCCCAGCGGGTAGCTCTCCACCAGCTTGTGCACGCGCAGCTCGGACAGGTCGCGCAGCGCGCGGAACGAGCCGTAGCTGGACTGGTCGTCCGGGATCCGGGTGTTCTTCGCCCAGGTGCCGTTGGCGTAGGCGAAGAAGTCCACGCCCGGCCTGACGCTGCGGTCCATGCCGGCCACGTCGAAGCCCCAGGTGCCGTAGCGGGGCGAGGGGATGGCATCGCCACCGGCCGCGCCGTCGTCGGCGAACAGCAACTGGACGATGCAGGCGCTGTCGGCGCAGGCGTGGCCGTCATGGGCCGCGGCCGGGGCCGCAAGGCCAAGGGCGAGCAGGGTTGCGGCGGCAAGCAGGTTCTTTTTCAAGGCGGTCTCCCTGGAAGTGCACGGTTTTGCCCATCAGGATAAGGTCCGGCACGGACCGCCCGGGGGTGCCACTGGTTGGGCCGGGCGTGCGCCCCGGCACGCCCGGGAAGCACCGCGACGGCGGCTTCACCGCCGGGATGCGAGGCTGGCCGCCCATCCTCGAGGCTTCCCCCCATGTCCCTGCCCGAACCGGCCACCGTCGAACGCGTGGACCTGCCCCGCTACATGGGCACCTGGTACGAGATCGCCCGCCTGCCCATGCGCCACGAGCCGGCCGGCGCCACCGACGTGTCCGCGACCTACGCGCTGCGCGATGACGGCAGGGTGGAGGTCCGCAACCGCATGTGGCACCGCGGCGAGCTGCAGGAAGCGGTGGGCGAGGCCGAGGCGCTCGACGGCAGCGGCAGCCGGCTGGAAGTGAGCTTCCTGCCGGAAGGACTGCGCTGGATTCCGTTCACCAGGGGCGACTACTGGATCCTCGCGCTCGACCCGGCCTACCGGGTCGCGCTGGTCGGCAGTCCCGACCGCCGCTACCTGTGGCTGCTCGCGCGCGAACCGCTGCTGGACGAGATCACCCGCACGCACTACCTGTCGATCGCGCAAGCGCGCGGCTACGACCTGGCGGAGCTGATCCACACCCCGCACACGGACCGGCCGACGGCCTGAGGCCTACGGCGCCGGCTTCGGCGCCCCCATGCCGCCCCGGCTGTACATGCCGGAGCGGTCGAAGCAGCAGGCACGGCGCTTGCCCGAGGCGAGCATGTCGCAGGCGGTGGCGATGCGCCTGGCGCGCGTCTCCGCCTTCCTGCCCGACGTGACCCAGTGGATCCAGTCGCGCCGCGCCACCGGCGTGATGTCCTTCCACGTCGCCAACGCCGCCGGGTGCGCCTCCAGCGCCGCGCGCAGGTCCTCGGGCACTTCCGGCTCCGGCTCCTTCTCCACCGGCGCGATCTCGAGCGTGACGGTGGCACCGGGATCGGCGCCTGCGGCCTCGCGCAATGCGGGTTCCACCTTCAGCCAGTGTCCGCCTTCGCCATCGGGCTGCAGGGTGGCGGTGAACGGAGCGCCGTCGAGCGTGCCCTCCACCGTCACCAGCCCGCGCGAGGGCAGCTTCGCGCTCGCCGCGGCCGGCAGCCTCAGGAAACACCACGCCGCGCCGGCAGGCTCCGCCGGACGCAGCAGCTTCGTCCTGAAACGGACGCGTGCTTTGCGTGTCGCCATGGGCGGAACGATAGCACCGCATTGTCCATGGCGCAGGCCGCCATCGCGCCACTCACCCGCCACTCACCACAACCTGAGCCGGGCACGCAGCGGCAGGGTCGAAAGCGGCGCCACCGCAGCCAGGACGAATATCCAGCGCGCGGCAGCCCCGAGGTCCGGCACACTGCTCTCGATGCCAGCCGCCAGGTTCATGACCAGCCCGGCGCCGGCGGCCCCGAACGCGGTGGCGCACAGCTGCACCGTCATGAGCGAAGACGCGGCCAGGTCCTGTTCCCCGGCCGGGGCCTCGCGCAACACCGCCGCACCCAGCCACGGGTAGACCATGCCCACCGCCGCGCCTCCCGCCAACAGGGCGATGCACATCAGGAGCATGACGCCTGTGCCGGCCGGCCATGGCATCAAAGCGGCCAGCGACAGCATGGACAGCGCGGACAGGAACGGGGCGCCGGCCAGGAACCGTCGGCGCCTCGCCGGAGAGGCGCCCGAGCCGAAGATCGCCGCCACCGTCCAGCCTGCGGACAGCAGGGCGGCGCCGAAGCCGGCCGCCAGCGGCGACTGGCCGTGCAGCGCCTGCAGGAACAGCGGCACGAAGGCCTCGGTGCAGGTCACCGTGACCGCGAACAGAGCCGACACGGCATACAGTGCCCCCAGCGGCCCCGACAGCTGGAATGCCCCGATCGGCAACAACCGCCGCGACGCCGACGACTCCGTCCGGACCAACGCCCAGGCCAGCATCGCCGCCAGTCCGAGGCAGGGCACGCTCCACGGAAACGGCAGCACGCCGGCGACCGATGCCACCAGCACAGCGCACAGCAGCAGCACCAGCTGGCGCCACGGCAGCGACGGGATGGCCATGGGCGCTCGCGTCGCCCGGGGCAACGCAAGCCCCGCGCCTGCCGCGAACGCCGCGGCTCCCAGCACCACCATCCAGAACGCGAGGCGCCAGAGCCCGGCTCCCGCATGCAGGCCGCCGAGCAGCGGCCCCAGCACGGTGGCCACCCCCCACATCCCCGAGAACAGCGCCATCACCCGCGGCCACAGGGGCGGCGGGAACACGCTGCGCACCAGGGCATAGGGCAGGGCCAGCAGCAGGCCACCCCCCAGGCCCTGCAGCACGCGCCCGCACAGCATGACCGCCATCGACGGGGCGAGCGCGCACAGGGCCGAGCCGGCCGCGAACACCGCCGCCGCCCGGAGGCATGACGCGCGCGGCCCATGCCTGGCCAGCAGGCGGGCGGCCACGACCGCGCCCAGCACCGAAGCCACCACGAACAGGCTCGTGTTCCATGCGTAGTAGGGCATTCCGCCGACGTCGGCCACCACCGCCGGGAGCAGCGTGGTGGACAGGTACAGGTTCACCGCATGCAACGCCACCGCGGAGGCCAGCACCAGGATGCGGAACAGGTACTCCCCGCGGAAGATCCCGTTCCAGCCGGTTCCGGCAGCGGCATTCTCCGCGGAATCCTTCACGCCGCTCACGCGACGCCCCCCAGCGACAGCGATGCGAGCTTGTCCGGGTTCCGCACGACATAGATGCCGGTGGCGCAACCCTGGCTGTCGTACGAGAAACTCACCGCGGCCTCGAGCACTCCACCCGATCTCAGCAGGGCGCCATGGGAGCCGTTGATCGTCGTCTCCTCCCATGCGTAACCCCGCCACCAGGCCGACAGGCTGGTGGCGATGAACCCCAGTACCGTCTCGCGCCCGGACAGGGGCGTGGCGATGGCCGCCACCTTGCCCCCGCCATCGGCCGCCAGGACGACGTCCTCCGCCAGCAATCCCGACAGCAGGTCCGTCTGCCCGGTCGAAATCGCATGACGAAACGCATGGAGGAGGCTTTGCTGGCGATGAGGCGGCACATGCTGCCGTGCAACCGGCCTGCCGATGTTCACCCGTGCACGCGACACCAGCTTCCTGCACGCCTCCTCGCGCACGCCGATGGCGCTGGCGACCTCGGCATGTCCCAGGCCGAAAATCTCGTGGAGCAGATACGCGGCCCTCTCCTTCGGGGCGAGCCGCTCGAGAAGCAGCAGGAACGCCGTGGACAGGCTGCACGCCAGTTCGGCCTCCTGTTCCGGGGACTGCGCACCGGAGCCCTGCACCGGCTCCGGCAGCCACATGCCGAAATATTCCGTCCTGGCCCTCCGTGCCGATTCCAGCTCGTTCAGGCAACGTCGCGTGCACACGGTCGTCAGCCAGGCGGCTGGATTGTCAACCGCGTACCGGTCGGTCCCCAGCCACTTCACGAACACGTCCTGCACCACATCCTCGGCATCCGCCCTGGACCCGAGCATGCGGTAGGCAAGGCCGGTCAGGAACGGCCGCCGAAGTTCGAAGATTTCCACCCACGCTGCATCGTCCATGCCGGCTTGCTCAATGCGACGAGATCTGGATCCGGTTCCACAGGTTGATCATGGCCACCGTGACGGTGAGCACGGAGACCTCTTCTTCGCTGAAATGCCGGCGCAGGTCCGCCCGCAGCTCTCCGTAGGCCGTACGCGGGTCGAGCGTGGTCAGCGCCTCCGTCCAGGCCAGCGCGGCCCGCTCCGCGGGCGTGAAGTCGCCGACCTGCCGCCACACGACGAGCCGGTCCAGCCGATCGTTCGTTTCGCCGTCGGCGCGTGCTTCCCTCGTATGCATCTTCACGCAATAGCCGCAGCCGTTGATCTGCGAAGCGCGCAATTGGACCAGATGGTGGATGGTGCGATCGAGCCCGGTGGCATCCATCGCTTCATGGACGTGCTCGAGCGCCTGCATCACGGCGGGGATGGTCCTGGCGTGGTGGATGGGTTTGCTGTCCGTCATCGGCAGGTGCCTCCTGTTGTACCTGCCCTTGTGACAGTCGACTGCAACGGATCGTGACGTGCCCAAAGCCCGTGCGGCACTCCATCCTCCCCGGACCGTCTCCCGCCACGGCCGTGCCCGGATCCGGCCGCCACCAGCCGGGGGCAGCCGATACCGACGCAGGCGCTGTGTTGGACATCCCTGCTGCTTGCGGCCCCGCCCTGGCGGACATGCCACGGCACACGTTGCACATGCTCCATGGCGCCTCCATGGCCGCGTTACGATGCGCACTCCCCCATGCCGCTCGCTTCCGCCCCCTCCGGCCCGCCAACGGGACGCCTGCGCGCAGACGCCGCACGCGAGGCGCAGGCGCGGCCGCGTCCTGGCGACCATATGGAGCGCTGGCAGCGCGGGATCGCGGCACTGGCCACCGGCCTGCTGCACTTGTCGTTGCTGCTGCTGGCGTGGTGGATGCCGCCCCTGGTTCCCGACCGGAAAGGCGGCAGTGCCGCCGGCGCATTGCAGGTGGTGGACGTGGAATACGTGGGCGAAGAGCCCTCGCCGCCGCCCGCGGTCCCGCCGCCATCGGCCGCGCCCGCCGCCTCGCGCCTGCGCACGACGCCGGTGGTGCGCGCGGAAGAGCGGGCCGAACGCGAATCCCCCGAGGCATCCGAAGCTCTGCGCGTGGTGGAACTGCCGCCGCGGGAAACGCGTCCGGAACCGCCGGCACCGGTCACGCCGCCGCATCCCCCCGCACGCAGGTCCGCCTACCTGCGGGGCATGCCGCCGGGCCTGCTGCCGGAGGACCAGGCCCCGGTGAACGCGGGCACCGCGCCCAGCCCCGACGTGCGCCCCGGCCCGCGCTACCAGGCCGATGCCTCCGAATCCGAACTCGAGGCCGGCGGCTACCAGGTGATCTACGACCTGATCGCCGAGCGCCGCGTGCGCGAATGGCGCGACGCCGGCATGACCGAGGTGTACATGCCCCTGCCCGGCACCCGCAGGCTGATGGCCTGCCCGCTGGAGATCGTGATGCGCCGCAGCTCCGGCCCCTGCCGTCTGGTCGAACCCGACGATCCCGCGCTCGCCAACATCGGCGACGCCCGCGAGGTGCTCAGCCTGTTGCGCATCTATCACCGCGGCCAACCGGTCTGGCGCGGGCCGGGGCCGTATCGCTGACCGTTCCCGCGCATCCACGACTTCCCCTCCCGGCCGCAAGCGGCGCCCGAATACCCCTCCCCCGTTGCGCGGGGGAGGACGCAGTGGGGGCAATCCGCGCCGCGACACCCGTCCCGCAACGCAGACATCGCCACCCCCTTCCCGGCCCCCCGCTGCAGGCGGGCGGGCACCCCAGGCTCCCGGCCAGACCGATGCGCCGTTCTGGCGCTGGCGAAGCGCCGGCCGGGCAGGGAACGGGAGCGGCACCGCCCCCCGGGAACACGACACTGAACCAACAGGTTGACAATCCGCCACGGGGGATGAAAACTCAACCACATGGTTGAGCAATGCCTCGATGCCGTCTTCACCGCCCTGGCCAATCCCACCCGCCGCGGGATGCTGGCCACACTAATGCAGGGCGAGAAATCGGTCAGCGAACTGGCCGCGCCCTACGCCATGAGTCTGGCCGGCGCGGCCAAGCACGTGGCGATACTGGCCGATGCCGGGCTGATCGAACGCCATCGCAAAGGCCGGCAACAGATGTGCCGGCTTCGCCCCGAGCGGCTGAAGGAAGCCAGCGACTGGCTGCGCCAATGGGAAGGCTTCTGGAACGCGCGCCTCGATGCCCTCGAACGGGCATTGCGCGAAGGGCCCTGACATTCCGCGCCACCACCCGGGAGGACACATGACCGGCAACGACCTCGTCACCACGCATTCGCTCCGTTTCGAGCGGCTGCTGGACGCGCCCGTGGAGAAGGTCTGGCTCTACCTCGTGGATCCCGAACTGAGGGCACGCTGGTTCATGGGAGGACCGAGCGATCTGCGCGTGGGCGGCCACCTTGGCCTGACCATGCGCCATGACCGGCTGTCCGACCGGCCGGTTCCCATCCCCGCGGACTACCAGACCCATCTCGGCGCCAGCTGGAGCGAACGCATCCTCCGCTGCGAGCCTCCCCGGGTCCTTGCCTTCACCTGGGACGATGGCGCGGCCGGCGAAGTCACCATCGAACTGCACGATGCGGGCGATGGCAGGACGCGCCTGGTGCTGACGCACGTGGGCCTGCGTGGCCGCGACGACGCCCTCGACTTCGGCGGCGGCTGGCACTCGCACCTGGCCGTGCTGGAGAAACGCCTGCGCGGCGAACCGGTGGAGGATTTCTGGGCATTGCACGCGGAGTCGGGGAGGATCGTGGCGCGGGCCCTGGGCTGAGCGCACGGTGGGAACAGCGCGCGATCCGCCACCATCGTGGCTGGTACGCGCGGTATCACGCGCTCCCGCCGCGCAATCGCCTTCCCAAGCCCGACCAGCGCTCGGCGTGGCGTCCCACCGCCAGCCGGATCACCGCCTCGCCGCCGGCGACGTGCAGTTCGCCGCGGGCGCGGGTGATCGCGGTGTAGACCAGCTCGCGCGAGAGCACGCGGTTGGGATGCGCGGGCAGCTGCAGCCACACCGCGTCGAACTCGCTGCCCTGCGCCTTGTGCACGGTCATGGCGAAGGCGCTCTCGTGCGCGGGCAGCGCGGTCGGGTGGAAGCCGCGCGCGCCGTCGTGGCCTTCGGGGAACCAGGCGACGAGGGCGCCCTTCTCGTCACGCAGGCAGATGCCGATGTCGCCGTTGGACAGGCGGTGGTGGCGGCTGTTGCGCGTGATGAGCAGCAGGCGGCCATGGAACCATGGCTCGCGGTTGGGGCCGGCGAGCAGGGCCTCGATGCGCCCGTTGAGCGGGCCCGCGCCCTGCGGGCCGTCGCGCAGCACGGTGAGCAGGCGCTGCCGCGTGGCCAGGCGCAGCGCCTCCACGGGGTCCGTGCACCGCTGCAGGGCCAGCCAGCCCGGCAGCAGCCGTTCACGCAGGCTGCCGCGCAGCGGGTCGAACTGGTCCTCGTGGAAATGCACGCCGGACAAGGCGCCGCCGCGCAGCAACTCCAGCACGGCATCGGCATCGCCGCGGCGCACCGCTTCCGACAGCGGCGCCAGCTCCAGCGAGGCCTGCTGCCGCCAGCCGCGCTGCAGGTGCACGCGGTGGCCGGACAGCGGCGACCGTGCCCGGTCGCCGCCGTCGCCGGTCGCGTCGGCGATCGCGGCGAGCACGTTGCCGGCCTCGACCGAGGGCAGCTGGTACGGGTCGCCAAGCAGGACCAGGCGCGCGCCATCGGCCACCGCCTCGACCAGCTTGCACATCAGCGGCAGGTCCACCATCGAGGCCTCGTCCACCACCACCACGTCGTACGGCAGCGGCCGGCCGGGGCCGAAGCGCACCTGCGGGTCGTCCGGCACCGCGCCGAGCAGGCGGTGCAGGGTGACGGCCTCGCGCGGCAGGGCTCCCAGCAGTGCGTCGTCGATGCCGGGACGGCCGCGGAAGCGTGCGGCGGCAAGGCGCAGGCTCTCGGCCATGCGCTCGGCGGCGCGTCCGGTGGGTGCGGCGAGCGCGATGCGCGGGGTCGCCTGCCCGGCCTCCTTCGCGCGCGCCAGCAGCAACAGCAGCACCCGGGCGATGGTCGTAGTCTTGCCGGTGCCCGGGCCGCCGGTCACCAGCGCGAGCCGGCGCGCCAGCGCCAGCCGCGCCGCGGCGGCCTGCGCGGGATCGCTTTCCTCCGGCGGGAACAGGGCCGCGAACACGGCGTCGGGCACGGGCTGCGCGTCGCCGGGCTGCGCGGCCAGCCGCGCCAGTCCCGTGGCGAGGCGGCGCTCGTACTCGCGGTAGCGACGCAGGTAGACGAGCCCGTGCTCAAGCACGAGCGGGCGCGACGGATCACTTTCGGCATCGTCCTTTGCCACCGCCACCCACGGCGAATCCTGCAGCGCCCGGATCCATTCGCCCGCCGGTGGCAGCCCCCCGCGCTCGGCCAGTTCCTCCGCCTTTTCCGGGTCGAAGGCGGCGTGTCCCTGCGACACCGCGAACGAGGCCAGCGCCGCGGCGGCGAGCACGATGTCGGGCGTGGACGGATCACGCCGGTGCAGGGTTTCCGCCAGCGCGAGGTCCACCGCGCGCAGGTTCCCGATCCCACGCAGCAGCCCGGGCGCGCTCATGCCACGACCTCCCGCGGCGGCGCGGCCAGCACCGCGTCCACCGCGTCCACCAGCTCGCGGGTGAACGGCAGCACGTGCACGCCCTGTCCCGGCACCGCCGGGTCGAGCCCGCGGCAGAACAGGTAGCGCACGCCGCCGACGTGCGTGTCGAAGTCGTAGGCCCCGCCCAGCCGGCTGCGCAGCCAGCGCTGCAGCGCCACCAGGTACAGCAGCGCCTGCCAGTCGTACTCGCTGTCGGCCATCGCCTGGGCGATGGTGCCGGCGTCATAGGCCGGCAGGGTGTTGGTCTTGTAGTCGATCACGTACAGGCGGCCGTCAACGCGGCAGGTCAGGTCGATCTTGCCGGTCATCAGGCCCGACAGGCTGCGCCACGCACCGAAGCCCTGGCGCCCGCGCAGCACGCCGTGCGCGTGCAGCACCGACAGCAGTTCCCCGACGCTGCCGCCGCGCAGGGCGAAGTGGAATTCCATCTCGTCGATGCGGTCCTTCCCGTCGAGGTCGCACAGCCGGAAGTCCGCCCCACCCGGGCCCGGCACCCGCGCGCGCAGCGTGCGCGCGATGAGTGGCACCAGCAGCGGCAGGCCTTCCTCCGCTTCCTCGCGGCGGTAGCCGAACGCCTCGAAAGCCTGCATCAGCACATCGCGCTGCCCTTCCGGCAGGCCGTCGCCCCCGCGCCACGCGGAGAAGTCGGCGTGTTCGAGCGCGTGGTGCAGCACGTTGCCGAAGCGCGGGCCGGCAAAGCGCATGTCGCGCCCGGCGGGCAGGGCCACGGGGCCGGGCTCGTCGGCGGCCGGCGCTTCCTCTTCCAGCGCGTGCAGGCCCTGCGGCGCCTGCCGGTGCAGCTGGCTGAAGCTGTGCACCCACCAGTCGCGCTGCACCACGCGCCGCGCCGTGCGCGCGGGCGGCAGCGCATCGGGCTGCTGTGGCGCGAGCCGTTCGGGCACCTCCGGGGGAAACCCCGTGGAGGGCTCGAGGCCAAGGTCGCGGCACAGCTCCCCGGAAGGTTCGCTTCCACCGAGCAGGACGTGGAGCGCGGTGTTGTCGTTCGCGGCCAGCGCGCCGCAGCACAGCCACAGCGCCTCGCGCGCGCGGGTCAGGCCGACGTAGAGCAGGCGCATGTCCTCGGCACGGTCCTCGCCGAAATGCGCCTTCACGGCGTCTGCCCATGGCGGCGTGCCCGGGTATTCGCCGTATTTCGTGCGGACCTGGCGGACGCGCTGCCCGCCCACGTGGTGCACGGCGACCTCCAGTTCGCGTCCGGCCTTGAGCGCGTCGCGGCCGATGCCGCAGAACGGCAGGAACACCAGCGGGAATTCCAGGCCCTTGCTCTTGTGCAGGGTGAGGATCTGCACGCGCCCGGCGTCGGACTCCAGCCGCGGCTGCTGCGCCTCGTCCTCGTGGTCGGGATTGGCGATCGCCGACTGCAGCCAGTCCACCTGGCCCTGCAGGCCGAGGCTGCGCGCGGACGCTTCCTGCAGCAGTTCACCCAGTTGCAACAGGTTGGCGATGCGCCGCTCGCCGCCGTCGAGCGCCAGCAGACGCGGCGCCTCCGCGGCGACCACCTGCGCCAGCATCGCCAGCGGTCCATGGCGCTGCCAGCGTGCGCGCCACTCGTCGAAGTCGCGCTGCCGGGCGCGCAGCGCCGCGGCATCGTCCTCCAGCGCCTCGATCGCGGCAGCGTCGAGGCCGAACAGCGGCGTCGCCAGCGCGGCGCGCATGCGGCCATCGTCGTCGGCATGCAGCAGCGCCAGCAGCAGGGCGAGCAGGTCACGGGCCTCCTCGCCGGCGAACAGGCTGGTGCGATCCACGGTCACCGCGGGCACGTTGCGCCGCGCCAGCTCGCGCCGCACCGCCGCGGCCTCCGCGTGCGTGCGCACCAGCACCGCGCAGTCGCGCGGTTCGACCGGGCGCAGCGCGCCGCCGTCGCGGCGCATCAGGCGCCCCTCGCGCGCCAGCTGGAGCCGCTCGCGCACCGCCTCGGCACACAGCGCGGCGGCGTGCCCGATGGACTCCGCCTTGTTCCAGTTGCCGCCCTTTCTTTTCTTCGCGGCGCGTTCCGGCACGACATGGACCGCCAGCGGCGGCGCCGGCTCGCCGTCGAGCTGCAGGTCGTCGTCGCGCGCGCGCCCGCCGGGAGCCACCGGCTCGAAGCCGATGCCCGAGCCCAGCGCGCCCGGGGGCAGGCCCTGGAACAGCCGGTTGGTGACGTCGAGCACGCACGGCCGCGAGCGGAAGTTGCGCTCCAGGCGGATGCCATCGTGCTCCACGGAGCCGCGCGCGGCCACGTAGGTCTGCACATCGCCGCCGCGGAAACGGTAGATCGCCTGCTTCGGATCGCCGACCAGCACCAGACCGCAGCCGTCGGCTCCCTCGACGAACAGGCTGCGGAAGATGTCCCACTGCCGGCCGTCGGTGTCCTGGAACTCGTCGATCAGTGCCAGCCGGTAGCGCCCGCGCACCGCGCGTGCCAGCGCCCCGCGGTGGGCGTCGTCGCGTACCGCCGCGTGAACCTGCCCGATCAGGTCATCAAAGTCGCGCACCTGCAGCGCGGCCTTGCGTTCGGCGTTGCGCCGCAACGCCGCCCTGCGGAATGCGTGCAGCCGGCGCAGCATGTCGGCCTCTTCCGCCGCCAGCAGTGCGTCCACGGCGTCGAACAGCGGCGAGCACGGGCACCGGTCCTCCCGGCCCTTCAGGCAGATCGTCCGCAGCCAGGCGGTGCCGATGCGTTCCAGTCCCTTCGGCCATGCCGGCGGCACGCGATCGTCCTGCGCATCGAACCACGCCCACAGCACCTCGATGTCGGGCATCTTGTCCTGCGCGCTGCTGATGACCCGTTCCCCGAGCGCCCGCTCAAGCGCCTCGCGCGCCTCCGCCCCGTGCCGCGCGAACGCCGTGCGCGCGGCGGTCCATGCCGCGTCGAGGGTGGGCGCATCCTCCAGCGCCTGCGCGTCCGGCAGCAGCGGCTCGTGCGACAGCAGGTCTCCCAGTGCTTCGCACAAGCCGTCGATGCCGCCGAAGCGCCGGCGCAGGAAGGCCGCGCCGGCGGGGTCGCCGGCGGGTTCGCGCCACAGCG
>ERZ795043.383-NODE-383-length-41241-cov-16.335090_pt1 | contig 41241 bp, 32 predicted proteins | sample MGYA00375127_ERZ795043 | MGnify/ENA primary metagenome ERZ795043 (study PRJEB30172, sample SAMN05518447) | compost metagenome | isolation source: Feedstock adapted compost from Newby Island compost facility, Milpitas, CA | place: USA:Newby Island compost facility... | reverse complement strand
CTTCGCGACTATGCGGTGGCGAACCGGGCGATGGTCTTCTGGCTGGAATCGAACGTTCCGGAAGAGCGGGCGCTGTTCGAGCGGATCTTGTCCTCGGTCGAATTGGGAACGCCTTACCTGGGTTGGTTCAGCAATGACGTGGCCGGCGAATTCACCGGCGTCGAGATTACGTCCGGCTACGGCGTGTACGTGCTGGCCGCCGACTGGTTCAGCAATATGACGGTGTTCTCCGGAACGAAGCTCACCGCGCCCGCGCCGAAGAAAAAAGCGAAAGCGCCCAAGCTGGAAAACAAAATCTATGTGACCTACGTTTACAGCGAAGGCGACAACCTGCAGTACAACCAGCACCGGATGCGCAATCTGTGGGACGATCCGAACCGCGGTAAAGTGCCGATCAACTGGACGTCGAATCCGCTGCTCTACGACGCGGCGCCGGCTTTTCTGGACTACTATTTCCGCACGGCGACGCCGAACGACCAGATCATCGCCGGACCGTCCGGCGCGGGATATTTCTACCCGAACGTGTGGCCGGACGACTCATTCCCCGCGTATTTGAAAAAGACGTATCCGTATCTGCAGAAAACGGGAATGACAATTCCCTATGTGCTGAACCGCATCGGCGGTCATAACGTCCCGCTCAGCGATCTGAAAGCGGACGCCTACAAGGACAAATACCATGTTCCGGGGCTGTTCCTCAGTTGGGAGGACCGGCACGGCGTGGAAGTGCTGGACAACGGGATGCCGGTGTCGATCGTTCAGGGCATCAGCACGGTGCAGGACGGAAAGAACGTGCTGGAAGCGGTCAAGGCGAACTGGGACGGACAGTCTCCCATGTTCGTGTCGCTCGGCATCCTCGCTTGGAGCATGACGCCGACGGACATTCTCGAGCTGAACAGCTCGCTCGGGCCGGAATTCGAAGCCGTGCGGGCCGATCAATATTTCGAGCTGATTGGGAAAGCCTACGGGCTTCGTCCGTGAGTCGCCATATCGGAATGAGGGAACTCGCTTCCTCGGTTGCGGGTTCCCTTTTCCCATGCTGCTTGCATAAAGGAGAGAAACACGGCATGGATTTGATCGCACAATGGAAGGCACAAGCGGACGGTGCCGTCCGGATCATTGCCTTCGGTTCCAGCAATACGGAGTTGACCTTGGAGAATGCGGGCCGGCATAATTGGGTCGACTGGCTCGGCATTCAGCTTCGGATGCACATCGGCCGGCACGTTCATGTGATCAATCAGGGCGTCAGCGGCGACACGGCGGAAATGCTGCTTGCGCGGATCGACCGGGACGTCGTCTCGTACCGTCCGTCCGCCGTCATCGTCACCATCGGCGGCAACGATGCGAACCTCGGTGTCCCTCCCGCGGTCTATGCCGGACAGATTCGCGAAATTTGCGGCATTCTGCGGGCGAACGGGGCGGTTCCCATCCTTCAAACCTATTATTGCCCGTTATACCACGAAGCGGGTGACGGCTACGTCGCAGCCTTCGAAGCGAACATGCAAGCGAAGCGCGATGTGGCGGACGAGCTGGGACTCGTGCTGATCGATCAGTATCGCCGGTTTGAACCCATGTATCGCCGTTACCCGGACGAATACGCGAAGTTGATGCGCGACTGGCTTCATTTGAATCATTTGGGCAACTTGCTCATGGCGCAAAATATAGGCGACCGGCTGGGATTGCCGCCGATTCCGATCCCGCCGGACCTGTCCCGGGACGCCGGCCTGCTGCTTGCCCGGATGGACGAATGTTCCCCCCGGCTCCGTCCGTAAAGACACCCGCGGGTGTGCGGGTGTCTTTTGATGTTTGCCGGATATTTCAGAAGGTGTGGAATTGTGGTATGATGCCGTCAGACTGACGGGCAAAGGAGTGATGCCGTATGAAACGAGCAGTGAATGTCATGTTTCGTGCTTTAACCCACAAGTCCGGTCGCGGAACGGTTCCTTTGCCACGGATTGAACATTGGCGCTAAGGGAGCCGGCTCCGGGATCGGATGGACCACATCCAACCGGAGGAGGTTTCCCTGTTGAATCTGGAAGCGTTTGGATGGGATTCGTTTTTTCAGCGCGCGTTTGCCCCTTACGAACGGGAAGGCCGGGAACCGGCGCGTGTCATTCTCGAACACAAGAACCTGTACCGCGTCGTCACCCGGGACGGCGAACGGCTGGCCAACCTGGCCGGGAAATTCGCCTGGAACGCCGTGCGGCGTGAGGACTACCCGGCCGTGGGCGACTGGGTGGTGATTCAGGTCCAACCCGAAGGACAGCGGGCCGTCATCCACGCCGTGCTGCCGCGCCGAAGCAAGTTCTCGCGGAAAGCGGCGTGGACCACCATGGACGAGCAGATCGTCGCCGCCAACGTGGACACCGTACTGCTGGTATGCGGGCTCGATCACAACTTCAACTTGCGCCGCATGGAACGTTACCTGGTGCTTGCCTGGGAGAGCGGGGCAACCCCCGTCATTGTGTTGAACAAAGCGGATCTGTGCCCCGACGTGGCTCAAAAAGTGCAGGAGACCGAGGCGGTGGCCGCCGGCGTGCCGATCCACGCCGTCAGCGCCGAAACCGGCGATGGGCTGAACCGGCTCATTCCCTACTTGGCGCCGGGAAAGACTGTCGCGCTTCTGGGATTGTCCGGCGTCGGCAAATCCACGCTGGTAAACCGTCTGCTGGGGGGCGACGTGCAAGCGGTGCAATCCGTCCGGGAAAAGGACGGCCGGGGACGTCACACCACCACTCATCGCGAACTGTTCGTCACCCCGTACGGCGGGTTGATCATGGATACTCCCGGGATGCGCGAACTGCAGTTGTGGGACGTCTCCGACGGCTTTACCGGCGCATTCGCGGACATTGAAGAATGGGCCGCGCAGTGCCGGTTCCGGGATTGCCGTCACGATTCGGAACCCGGCTGTGCGGTGCGGGCCGCCGTCGAAGCGGGCGAACTGGCCCCCGCGCGACTGGCCAACTACCGCAAGCTTCTGCGCGAACAAGCGTATCTGGAGCGCAAGATTGATCCGCAAGCGATGCGCGATGAAAAAGAAAAGCGCAAAAAAATCCACCGCGAGCTGCGGCGTTCGTCGAAGCGGCGGTAACCCGCTTGTCCAAAACCGAAGGGGGCTCCCGCCGTGCGCAATGGGCCCCCTGTCGGCGAACGCCGTATGGCCATGTTCGTCAAGCGCCGTGGAAGCCAATCCATTTTGAGGGGAGGGGATGATATGAAAATTCTAATTGTGGGCGCCACCGGACCCACCGGCCGACTTGTCCTTGAACGCGCCCTGCAATCCGGCGACGCGATTACGGTTCTGGCCCGGCGTCCGGAAGCATTGGATGACGTGAAAGACAAAATGACCGTCATTCCCGGGGACGCCACGTCTCATGAGGACATGGCAAAGGCCATGAACGGGCAAGATGCGGTTATCGCAACGCTGGGCACCGGAAGATCCCTTCGCGCCAATGATCTGTTTACGCGTGCGGCGGAGGCCTTTGTCAGCGCTGCGAAGCAAACCGGTGTCTCCCGCTTGGTTTGGTTGTCGTCGTTTGGGGTGGGCGACACGTTCTGGGACGCCACCATCGTACAAAAAATCATGTACAGGACCCTGTTGCGCGACATCTACCGCAACAAAGAGGCATCCGAAAAAATCATAAGGGGGAGCGATTTGGACTGGACCATCGTCTACCCCACAAGTTTGTACAACGGTCCGGCTAAGGGCCAGTACCGCGTGGACGACCGCATCAAGATGAAGGGAGCTCCCGGGATCAACCGCGCCGATGTGGCGGATTTCATCTGCAAGGCGGTTCGCGATGACCGGTGGATTCGCCGAAACGCCGTGATTACTTACTGACCGGAAAATTTTCAATTTTCAAACGGTTTTCTGCAGGCCGTTTCATAGCGAGCTGACATCATGGCCTGCAAAGGTGAAAATTGCATCGCAACAATCCGCGATGATTTTTTGTCCTGTGGCCGGTATTGTGTTCGTAGAGACGCGTTTCCCGAAGAGTGCCGGCAGCCCTTCAAACGGGTTGCGGCCAAGTACCGAAGGAGGCTTCAATACATGCACGGAACCATTACCTTGCCGCAGGCGATCGCGCTGTACGTCGCCGCCATTCTCGGATCGGGCATTCTTTTTTTGTCTTCCAGCGCGGCCACGACAGCCGGCCCCGCATCGCTCGTCTCCTGGTTGGTCATGGTCCTGTTCAGTTTTCCGTTGTCGTACGCCTTCGCCTCGCTGTCCCGCGCTTACCCCGATGCCGGCGGGGCCGCCACGTTTGTCCGGATGGCGTTCGGCGAACACCCGGGCAATCTGGTCGGCTGGTTTTATTTTCTGACCGCGTCGGTCGGCCAGATGATCGTTGCCCTGACGGGCGCGAGTTACATGACTTCCGCCTTCGGGCTCTCCGCCGGGGCAACGTCGCTGCTGGCCGTTTTGATGCTGTTGTTCGGCGGCGTTTCCAACCACTTTGGCCTTCGGATCAGCGGCAAGGTGTCGTTGCTCTTCAGCTCGCTTCTTTTGGGAATGTTGCTCACCGCCGTCGTGATGACTATTCCATATGTTGAGCCGAACCGTTTCAGTCCGTTTTTTGCAAAAGGATGGGTTCCGGTCGGCGAGGCGATCGTGCTCATTTTTTGGTCCTTTTTCGGCTGGGAGGCGATATGTAACCTGGCGGATCGTTTTGCGCGTCCGGAACGGGACATGGTCCGCAGCGCCTTGATCAGTGCGGTGATCACCGGGACGGTATTTATGGGATTGAGCATCGTGACCGTCGGCAGCGGAACATACGGCAATCTTGAAACCGATTCGGCGCCTCTCGGCGTTATGCTGGGCCGTTCCCTCGGCTTGTCGGTGCAATACGCGACGGCATTTCTGGCGTTTGTCATTTGTGCGGGCACGGTGAATGCGTATGTCGCAAGTTTGGCGCAACTTGGGTATGCCTTAAGCAGAGATCGGGCATTTCCCGCCTGGCTTCACCATCGGCACCCGCGCACCGGAACGCCGTCGAGGGTGGTCTGGCTGGTCGTTCTTTTTGCGTGCGCAGGCGTTGCGTTTTCCGGGCTTTTTCATGTTCATTTCTCGCAATTGCTGTTCATTCCCAATGCGCTGGGGATGGTCGTCTACGTGTTGTCGATGGCGGCGGCCGTGAAACTTTTCAAGCGTTATTCGCTGCCTTGGCTGGGCGGATTCGCTTCCCTCGTCATGCTGTGTCTGTTTGTCCCTTTTCTGGGGATTCGGTTTCTGCTGCCCATCCTGGTTGCGGTCGTGTATATGTTCTATAAAAGGAAAAGAATGGTCGAAAAGATCGAAGCTTTGCGAAACGAAACAGGGGAAGGCGACGGGCATGCGAATGCAACCTGAAAAACTGTGGCATGCGGTGATCTCATGCCGCCCGGAATATGACGGAATTTTTACTACGGCGTGAAAACGACGGGGATTTTTTGCCGGCCATCCTGCAAATCGAAGCCGCCGAAACGGGAAAACGTGGATTTTTTCAGCAGCGCGCAGGAAGCGATGGCGAAAGGATATCGCCCGTGCAAACGGTGCCGCCCCGATTTGCTGGAGGCCGTGTACGATCCCCATGAAAAAACGGTTCGGGAGATCCGGGAGCTGCTGGAAAAGGAGTACCACAACCGGTGGACCCTTGAAAGCCTGGCCCGGCGCATGGGAATGAGTCCTTTTCATCTGCAGCGAATGTTCAAGAAGTACACGGATGTAAGTCCGAAACAATACCTGAACCAAATTCGTGTGGAAGAGGCCAAGCGGTTGCTTGCCGGAAGCAACCAAACGATCACCGAAATCTGCTTTGCCGCCGGCTTTCCCGGACTGACTCCGTTTTACCAGACCTTTCGCCAAATCACCGGGCTGTCTCCGCGGGCGTACCGGAACCAATGCGGCCGCACGTAGCAGGCAAATTTCCCGGCACGTCACCCGGTATCTCCCGCTTTTTGGCTTGGGGCAAAACTTTTTGTTGTAATTCGCCGGACGCGCTTTTTATAATTTGAATTCCACAAAATTGAAGAATGGATTCGACAAACCTTTTTTTCGCGGCGGTGAACCGGGTTGGGAATGAAGGCCAGTCCGCAAAATCTCCCCTTCCGGCGAAGTCACCACCCCCGCCGGAACCGGGGGGCTGTGCCACAGGGACGGTCCGGGCGGCGAGGCGTTGTTCCATTATCCGATGGACTTGGCCGTCGATGACGAAGGCAACGTGTAAGTCGCCGATACCCTCAACCACGTGATTCGAAAGAATCGACCGATTCATGCTGACCGGCCGCCCGTGATCCGGTCGGGCCGTACGATGGCGCCGCTTGCGGCCGTGGCGGAGACGCTCGGTTACACTGTCGCTTCCGGGGACGGCGGGGTCGTGTTGTCGGGCGACGGAAGAACGATTTCCCTGGTTGTCGGCAAGCGCAAATCGAATTAGGTACGGAGGGTCAGTCGACGGTGGCGGAGGCCGACGTAGCGCCTTTCATCCGAGACGGCGAGATTTACGTGCCTCTGAGCCATTTGGCGGAACTGGCCGGCGCGGAAATCGACAGGCGTGCGGAGACGATGACGGTAATTATACGAAAATGACAAATCCATTCCCGCGAATCACATTTCCAAATGAGAGGGCACCTGGGTTCAGGTTCCCTCTTTCTTGTGTCATTTTCCTTTCCCTCCCCGGACTTGAACCCGTACATTCCGTCCCACCGGTTTCGGCAAGTGCCGTCCAACGGTCGTGCAAACGGTTATCGTGACGTGATCGCAGCGATTCTTCCCTTTGTTTGATTGATTTTCGCATCTTTCTTTTTTTTGTGCATTGAATCTTTACTTTGTGTCCTATTTGTAAGTCCTTTCATTTAGTATTTTTGATTCGGGAAACAATGCTACAGAGACATGGAGCAAAAGGAGGAGCCACATGAAACAACGTCAGCGGTTTGCTCTTCTGATGAGCGTCTTGTTGGTGGTGGCGCTTGTGCTGGGGGCTTGCGGGTCGTCGAAGAAAGACGACACCTCTTCGCCAACGTCGAACGCGGGAGACGCCCAAACCGGGAAGGAAAAACCCGTTGAATTGATCTGGTACACCATCGGCACGCCGCAAAAGGACCTGGAGATGGTGAATGAGGAAATCAACAAGTACACGCTGGAGAAAATCAATGCGACCGTGAAAATCAACATGATCGACTGGGGCGATTATACGCAAAAAATGGGCATTATCACCGCCTCGGGCCAACCGGTCGACATCATGTTTACCGCTTCCTGGGCGTTTGACTACGTGCAGAATGCCCGGAAGGGCGCCTTCATGCCGCTCAACGATCTGCTGCAGACGCACGGTCAAGGGATCCTGAAAGCGCTCGACCCGGCCTTCCTGGAAGGCTCCAAAGTGGATGGCGTCAACTACGGCATTCCGGCGAACAAGGAATTGCCGGCATTGGAGGTGTGGCGCTTCAATAAACAATTGCTGGACAAGTATAACCTGAGTATCGATAACGTATACACCCTGGAAAGCCTCGAGCCGCTGCTCAAGGTGATCAAGGAAAACGAACCGAACGTGACTCCGCTCGCTATTGCAAAAGACTTCCAGCCGCTCCTCGGATACGACTTCCTGATTGATAAAATGCCGATGGCCGTCAAATTGGATACGACGGACTACAAGGTCGTCAACGTCCTGGAAACGCCGGAAATGAAGCAAACATTGAGGACGATGCACAAGTACTACAAAGCCGGTTATATCGCGACGGAAGCGGCAACAATGGACACGATGCAAGACGCTCTGCTCGCCGGCACCTGGTTCGCCGACCGTGCCGCAAGCCAGCCATTCGCGGATAACCTCTGGTCGGCAAGCTACGGTTACCCGGTCGTTTCCACGCCGGCTTACGAACCGATCATCTACAACTGGTCCGTCATGGGTTCGCTCCAAGCGATCTCGGCGAATTCGAAACATCCGGAGAAAGCGATGGAGTTTCTGAACCTGCTGAACACCGACCCTTACTTGCGCAACCTGGTCGATTCCGGCATTGAAGGCGTGCACTACGAGAAAATCGGCGAGAACCGGATGAGAAACTTGCCGGAATCGAAAAATTATGACATGCCGACCTTCTCCCTCGGCAACATCTTCTTGACCTATTTGAACGAAGACGATCCCGAAAACAAATGGGAAGAATTCAAATCCTTCAACGCGGCCGGCAAGCCGTCTCCGATTCTCGGGTTCAACTTCGACCCGACCAATGTCGCGACGGAACTGGCCGCGCTGCAAAACGTCAAAGAGGAGTTCTGGTCCGTGCTGATGACCGGTACGGTCGACCCGGATGTCTACATCCCGAAAGCCATCGAAAAGTTCAAGGCCGCCGGGCTAGACAAGATCATTGAAGAAGCGCAAAAGCAACTGGATGCCTGGGTAGCGGAAAACAAATAACCGGCGTCAATCGCGGGCGAAAGGAGGCCATGCTTTCGCCCGCGCTCTGTTATATGCGCGCAAATCTCCGCCCGAAAGGAGAGATGGGGATGACGGAACGCCTCGCTTCGTTCTTTAAAGACCTTAACAAAAACAAGGCCCTGCTCCTCATGGCGCTTCCGGCCACCGTATGGTTCATTTGTTTCTCTTATTTGCCCATGGCGGGGCTGGTGATCGCCTTCAAGGAATACCGGTACACACGGGAAGGCTTTCTGGCCAGCATCATCAAGAGCAAGTGGGTCGGCTTCGGCAACTTCAAGTTTTTGTTCAGCACATCGGACGCCTACATCATCACGCGGAACACCCTGCTGTATAATGCGGCGTTTATTGTGTTCGGTTTGATCCTGTCGGTGGCGCTCGCGATCGTCTTGTCGGAGCTCACGAGCAGGCGGCTGGCAAAATGGTTTCAGACCGGCATGTTTATGCCGCATTTCCTGTCGTGGGTCATCGTCAGCTATTTCGTCTTCAGTTTCTTGAGCTTTGACAAAGGCGTCATCAACCGCGTGCTGGAATGGTTCGGCCGGGAACCCATCCAATGGTATTATGACAAAACCTACTGGCCCGTCATCCTTGTGATCGTGTATTTGTGGAAAACCGTCGGATACAACAGCGTCATCTATTTGGCAGGCATTTTGGGCATCGACCGTTCGCTGTACGAAGCGGCCATGATCGACGGCGCCACCAAATGGCAGCAAATCCGCAACATCACGATTCCGTCGCTGAAACCCTTGATGATCATTATGACGCTACTTGCCGTAGGCAAAATCTTTTATGCCGACTTCGGTTTGTTCTACCAGGTTCCGCGCGATTCGGGAACGCTGTACGCCGTGACGAACGTCATCGATACGTACGTGTATCGGGGGTTGAAAGTGACCGGCGAGATCGGCATGAGCGCTGCGGCCGGATTGTACCAATCCGTCGTCGGTTTTGTGCTCGTTCTCTTGTCGAACTGGATCGTGCGCAAGATCGACCAGGACAGCGCATTGTTCTGATTGCATAAGGAGGTGAACCCATGACCGGAGTGCGCAGGAAAAGCAGAGATTTCTCGAAACTGTCGCCGGCGGGCAATGCGCTTGCCGTCCTGATTGCGGGAGGATTCGCCTTTGCGTGCGTGTTTCCCTTCCTGTTTGTGATCGTGATTTCCCTGACCGATGAAAGGGTATTGGCGCGAAACGGTTATTCCTTTTTCCCGGAAGCCTGGAGCCTGGAGGCTTACCGTTACATTTTCATGACCGGGGATCAGTTGTTGCGCTCCTACGGGGTGACGATCGTCGTGACCGTGCTCGGCACCTTGATCAGCCTCGCGATGATTTCGCTGTTTTCCTATGCGATCTCCCGCCGGTCCTTCAAATATCGCAAACTTTTCGCGTTTCTTGCCTTCTTCACGATGCTGTTTAACGGCGGGCTCGTGCCGACCTACATCGTCGTCACGCAATTGCTCGGGTTGTACGACAGCTTGTGGGCGCTGATCATGCCGATGGCCGTGAATGCATTCTACATCATGATCATGCGCACGTTCTTTAAGCTGTCCGTGCCGGAGTCGCTGATTGAAGCGGGGAAAATCGACGGCGCCGGCGAATTCGGCATCTTTCTCCGCATCGTGCTCCCGCTGTCGCTGCCGGGATTGGCCACCATCGGCTTGTTCAGCACGCTTGGCTATTGGAATGACTGGTTCAACGCGCTGCTTTATATCGAGAATCCGGATTTGGTGCCGCTGCAGTCGATGTTGATGCGCATTGAGAACAGCTTGCAGTTTCTGCTGCAAAATTCAAACAATCCTTCCGTGAACGCCGGGTTGCTGCAGACCTTGCCGCAGGAATCGTCGCGGATGGCGATGGTCGTGATGGCGACGGGACCGATCGTGCTGGCTTATCCGTTCTTCCAACGCTACTTTGTGTCGGGGCTGACGATTGGAGCGTTGAAAGAATGACTTGGAAGGACAAGTCGAAACCGGCCCGGGAGCGGGCCGAGTTGCTGCTTTCCGAAATGACGCTGGAAGAAAAAATCGGGCAGATGCTTCAGCCGTTCGGTTGGCAAGTGTTTGAGAGGAAAGACGGTAAAGTGGAAGTGACCGCCGATTTCGTTGAGCGGGTAAAGAAGCACGGCGTCGGATCGCTCTACGGCACACTGCGGGCGGATCCCTGGACCGGCGTGACGCTGGAGAACGGGCTGTCGCCTCGGCAAGGGGCGGAGCTGATCAACCGCATTCAGCGCATCGCGGTGGAAGAGTCCCGCCTCGGCATCCCGATCCTGTTCGGGGAAGAATGCTCGCACGGCCACATGGCGATCGGCGCCACCGTCTTCCCGGTGCCCCTGGCCATGGGCAGCTCCTGGAATGTGAGTTTGTACCGCCGCGTCTGCCGGGCGATTGCGTTGGAGACGCGCAGTCAGGGCGGCGCGGTGACGTACTCGCCGGTGCTGGATGTGGTGCGGGATCCGCGCTGGGGACGTACGGAGGAATGTTTCGGCGAGGATCCGTATTTGGTAGCGGCGTTCGCCGTGGCGGCCGTTGAGGGGTTGCAGGGGGATTCGCTGGACGCCCCGAACAGCATCGCGGCGACGCTCAAGCATTTCGCCGGTTACGGTAATCCCGAGGGCGGCCGCAACGCGGCTCCGGCCCGGATGGGCATGCGCGAACTGAGAGACGTGGACCTCATCCCGTTCAAAAAGGCCATCGAGGCCGGCGCGCGCTCCGTGATGACGGCCTACAACGAAATCGACGGTATCCCCTGCACGGTGAATGAACAATTGCTGGACGAAATCCTGCGCAAGGAGTGGGGGTTCGACGGGCTCGTCATCACCGACTGCGGCGCGATGGATCTGCTGATCGACGGCCACAATGTCGCGGAAGATCGGAAGAAGGCGGCGGCAATGAGTGTCAAGGCGGGTGTCGATATGGAGATGTCCGGCAACATCCTGGGGCGTGCGCTGCCGGAGGCGCTTTCCGCCGGTTTGCTGAACGAGGCGACGATCGATCGGGCGGTTCTGCGCATATTGACGTTGAAGTTCGAATTGGGCTTGTTTGATCAGCCGTATGTCGATCCGACGGAGGCGGAGCGGGTGATCGGCTGCGCCGAGCATCGCGCATTGGCCCGGCAGATGGCCGTGGAAGGCGCCGTGCTGCTCAAGAACGAAGGCGGGCTGCTGCCGCTGAACAAGCACGGCGGCGTGATCGCCTTGATCGGTCCGAACGCCGACAACCGGTACAACCAGCTTGGCGATTATACCTCGCCGCAGCCGCGGGACAAGATCGTCACGGTGAAGGATGGCATCGAGGCCAAGCTCGGCGCTGAGTCCGGGCGCCTGCTGTATGCACAGGGATGCCGGATCAACGGCGATTCGCGCGAGGGATTCGCGGCGGCGATTGACTGTGCGAAGCGGGCCGATACGATCATCGTCGTGCTGGGCGGTTCAAGCGCGCGCGATTTCGACGAGGGGACGATCGACCTTACGACCGGTGCCGCCGTTGTGACCGACAATCCCCGGAGTGAGATGGACTGCGGCGAAGGCATCGACAGGGTGGATTTGTCGCTCTCCGGCGTACAGTTGGAGCTTGTGCAGGAACTTTACAAGCTGGGCAAGCCGATCGTCGTCGTTTACATCAACGGCCGGCCGATCGTGGAGCCCTGGATCGACGAGCACATTCCGGCGATCCTGGAAGCGTGGTATCCGGGCCAGGAGGGCGGCCATGCCATTGCCGATCTGCTGTTCGGCGATGCGAATCCGTCCGGCAAGCTGACCGTATCGATTCCGAAGCATGTCGGCCAGCTTCCGGTGCATTACAACGGGAAACGATTCCGCGGCAAGCGGTATCTGGAGATGGACACCGCGCCTCGGTATCCGTTCGGATACGGGCTTAGCTACACGACGTTCCGCTATGACGGGCTGACGGTTACGCCCAGGCGCATAAGCGCGGACGGAGAGGCCGAAGTCCGCGTAACGGTGACGAATGCCGGGCCGGTTGCGGGAGCAGAAGTGGTGCAGTTGTACATCTCCGACAAAGTCAGCTCGGTGACAAGGCCGCTGAAGGAACTGAAAGGATTCCGGAAGGTTTACCTGGAACCCGGGGAATCGCGGGAAGTGGTCTTTCGAGTGAACCGGGAGCATTTGGCGTTCACCGGCGTCGATGGGTCGCCCGTCGTGGAGCCGGGGCAGTTCGATATCATCATCGGCACGGGCGGGGAGAATTACGCCGTGGCACCGTTGTACGTCGAGTAGCTCCCGCGCATCCCGCCGTGCATCGACCATCGCCAGAAGGAGTGAGAGGATGGAACAATTCAACCTTCCGAAGATCAGCATGCCGGAATTGCCGCTGCCGCAAGCGGTTCTGGCCGTGATGGAGGAAGCGAGGGAGAAGTTGGCGCATCGCCCTCGTCTCTTGCAGCAATTCCTGAATTGTTTTCCGAATACGCTGGCCACAACGACGAAACCGCTCGAGGACGGTTCGACCTTCGTGATTACAGGGGATATCCCGGCGATGTGGCTGCGTGATTCGGTGGAGCAGATGATGCATTATGTGCCGCTCGCAGCCAACGATGAGGCGCTTCGCGCCATCATCGCCGGCGTGGTCAGACGGCATGTGCACTATATTCTGATCGACCCGTATGCGAACGCGTTCAACGAAACGGATAACGACTGGCATTGGAACGCGGACGACCGGACGGAGATGTCCCCGTGGGTATGGGAGCGGAAGTTCGAGCTGGATTCCATATGCTTTTCCATGAAGCTGGCGTACCACTACTGGAAAGCGACGGGACGAAGCGACATCTTTGACGGCCGGTTCAAGGAGGCCATGCGCCGGATCCATCAGGTGTGGAGCGTGGAGCAGCGCCACATGGATCTGTCGCCTTACCGGTTCGAGCGGGACAACGGCATCCTGCAGGATACGCTGATGAACGGCGGTCTCGGCATGCCGGTGAACTATACCGGCATGATCTGGTCAGGATTTCGGCCGAGCGACGATGCGTGCGAATTCCATTATCATATTCCCGCCAACATGCTCGCGGTTGTGACGCTCAGGCAGATGGCCGAGATTGCGGAATGGGTGTACCGCGATCTGCCGTTTGCGCGGAGCCTGGCCGCGATGGCGGCGGAGGTGGACACCGGCATCCGGCGATACGGCATTTATCGCCATCCAAAATACGGGGCTATCTATGCGTACGAGACGGACGGTTTCGGCAACTACTGCCTGATGGACGACGCCGGCACGCCGAGCCTGCTTTCGATTCCGTACCTGGGCTATTCGCCGGCAGACGACGAGGTGTATCGCAACACTCGGGCGTTCGTGCTCAGCAAGGACAATCCGTACTATTTCGAAGGCAAGGCGGCCCGCGGCATCGGAAGCCCGCACACGCCCCCCGGTTACGTTTGGCATATGAGCCTTGCGATGCAGGGCCTGACCGCCACCGACCCGGAGGAGAAGCTGGCGATGATCGCCATGCTGGAATCGACGGACGCCGGCACCGGCTATATGCACGAAGGGTTCCACGCCGACGATCCCAATCTGTACACCCGGAGCTGGTTTGCCTGGTCGAACAGTCTGTTCGCACAGCTCGTGTACCAAGCGATGCGGGAAGGGCTGCTGTAATCCTTTCCGCTGGCTTTCCAATATCCACATTCAATCTTTAATAAAACGAGCAAGGAGACATTACGATGGCAAAAATCATTGGTGAAGCTCTGCCCAACATCCCGTGGGAAGACAAGCCGGCGGGCTTGAACGCGCCGGTATGGCGCTATTCGGGAAATCCGATCATCGGCCGGCACGCCATTCCCAATTCGAACAGCGTGTTCAATTCTGCCGTCGTTCCGTTCCAAGGCGGATTCGCCGGGGTCTTCCGCTGCGATTCCCGCTCGGTCAGCATGGACATTTTTGCCGGGTTCAGCGAGGACGGTTTGCACTGGACCATCAATCACGAGCCGATCCAATTTGAAGGCGACCCGGAAGTGACGCGTCGGGAATACCGCTATGACCCGCGGGTGTGCAAGATCGGCGACCGCTATTACATCACGTGGTGCAACGGCTACCACGGTCCGACGATCGGGCTCGGGTACACGACCGATTTCAAGACCTTTCATCAGTTGGAGAACGCCTTCCTGCCCTATAACCGCAACGGCGTGCTATTTCCGCGGAAGATCAACGGCAAGTATGCGATGCTCAGCCGTCCCAGCGACACGGGCCATACTCCGTTCGGCGATATCTTCTACAGCGAGAGTCCGGATCTGACGTATTGGGGGAAACATCGCTTCGTGATGGGAACCGTTCCCGGTGACATCTCCGCCTGGCAGTCCAAAAAAATCGGCGCCGGACCGGTACCGATTGAAACGGATGAAGGCTGGCTGCTCATCTATCACGGGGTGATCCTGACGGCGAACGGTTTCGTCTATCGCGTCGGTTGCGCCCTGCTGGACCTTGAGCAGCCCTGGAAAGTTCTGAAGCGTTCGCGCAATTACATCCTTGGTCCGGAAACGCTGTATGAATGCGTGGGCGACGTTCCGAACGTCACCTTCCCGTGCGCCGCGCTGACCGACGCCGCGACCGGCCGCATCGCCATCTACTACGGCTGCGCGGACACGGTCACCTCGGTGGCGTTCACGACGGTCGACGAACTGTTCAACTACATGGAGCAATATCCGTTGGAAATCAACGCTTGAACGGACGGGAGTGAGCGAATTGTTTGCAAGAATCCATCGGTTTCTGAGGCAAGCCGAATCGCAAAGGTGGCTGGCCTCGTTGCCCCTGCCGGCATGGTCGGCTCGCCGGGCTGTCTACGAAGGTCCCGGGTCCTACCGCTATCTCGATCAGGAGCCGGCATCCGTTGCGGTGGGAGATTGGCTCGTCGACAGCGGCATGACCATCTTCATGGATAATATCATTCATGTTCCGTCCGAATGGGCCGATCGTGAAGCCGGGCTGCTGGTGCGACCGGGCGCGCCGGGCGTGACGACGCTGCATGAAGCGCTGGTCAGCCTTGACGGCATGCCCTATCACGGGATCGACCGGAACCGCAGCTATGTCCCGCTGCCACCGCGGGAGAACGGGGCGGCGGGCACGTACCGCGTGCGGATCGAGCTGTTCAATCCGGCTGCCCAGGCGTTGGATGCGCTCAACCGGCAAAATGAGCCGGCCGAGTACGATCCGGCTCCGCTCAGGCTGCTGCAGAGCGAGCTGGTGCTGCTGAATCGTGCGCTGGACAGCCTGTGGTACACGATGAAGGTCTATTGCGAAGCCGCGGAGCTGCTGCCGGACGGCGATCTGAACAAGATCCGGATCGGGCAGGCTTTGCTGGAAGTCGTCGATGCCGCCATGCATTTTACGGAGGCGGACTGGCAGAATGAAGCGAAGCTGCGCGAGATGGAAGCGCGGCTGATCGAGCGCGTCCGGTCGACGGCCGCTTTCACGCAAGGCATGCTGCATCTCGTCGGCCAGTCGCATATCGATCTGGCATGGCTGTGGCCGGCAAAGGAAACGGTGCGTAAAGTGAGCCGCACGTTTTCCACCATGTGTACTCTGCTGGACCGCTACCCGTCGTTCACCTACGCGCAAAGCCAACCGCAGGTTTACGCTTACGCCAAGCAGTATTACCCGCAGTTGTACGAGCGGATGAAACGGCATATCGCGTCCGGCCGATGGGAGCTCGTGGGTGGCATGTGGGTCGAGCCGGATCTGAACATTCCGTCCGGCGAATCGCTCGTTCGCCAGTTGCTGCACGGCATGACGTTCTATCGTGAAGAGTTCGGCCGCCGTCCTCGGATTGAATGGCTGCCGGACACTTTCGGCTACTGTGCCTCCCTGCCGCAGCTCTTGCGCAAAGCTGGCCTCGAATATTTCATGACAACGAAGATGAACTGGAACGATACGAATGCTTTTCCTTACGATCTGTTTTATTGGAAAGGGATCGATGGAACGCGTATAATGGCATACGTATGCCACGGTGTGAACGAGTACACGCATCCGCGGGAATTGCGCGTCCACTGGGAGAGCTGCAAGCACAAAGCCGAGCATCCGGAGCAAATGCTGCTTTACGGCCATGGCGACGGCGGCGGCGGCGTGACCCGCGAGATGCTGGAAATGGCCGTCCGCTCCGCCGCACTTCCGGGTTTGCCCGCCGCATCCTTCAGCACGGCGCACGATTTCTTCGACCGGGTGGCCTCACGGCAGCCGGACTTGCCGGTCTGGGAAGGCGACATGTACCTGGAGCTGCATCGCGGAACGTACACGACGCATGCCCGCAACAAACGGTGGAACCGGAAGTCGGAAGTGCTGTACCGGGAAGCGGAAATTTGGAGCACGCTGGCGGCGCTGCACGGCGCGGACGCCGGGGCCGATTTCCTCTCCCGCGCATCCCGCGCCCTGGAGCCGGGCTGGAAGAAAATCCTGTTTAATCAATTCCACGATATTGTTCCGGGTTCGTCCATTCCCGACGTGTATGTGAAGTCGCGCGAGGATTACGAGGAAATTCAAAGTATCGGCGAATCGGCTTTGCACGCGGCGCTGCGCGCATTGGAGAAGCGCATAGACACGCGGGGCGAAGGAATTCCGGTGATCGTGTTCAACAGCCTGTCGTGGAGCCGCGCTGAAACGCTGACGTTACGCGGGGAACATGACTGGAGCCGAATCGCCGTCTTCGATGCCGACGGCCGGGAGCTTCCTTCGGACGTGCGGCAGGATGAGAACGGACAACCTGCGCTTTTCGTCCATGTGGCGAATATTCCGCCGATGGGCTACCGCACCGTATGGCTGCGGGAGAAAGAGCGACATTTCAAGGACAAAAAGCCCGCCTTCGACGGCACCTGGGAGACGGAATATTACCGGGCCGTGTGGAACGGGCGCGGCGAACTTGTGTCGCTCTATGACAAGCAGGCCGGGCGCGAGATTATCGCCCCTGGCCAATGCGCCAACGAGCTGCAGTTGTTTCACGACCGGCCGCTTGTCTGGGACGCCTGGGACATTGATCCGCGCTTTGAGCAGCAACGGGCCGAGTCTGCCGAGCTGCTGTCGGCGGAAATCGCGCATGCGGGCGAAGTGCAGGACGTTATACGCATGAAGTGGAAGCTGTCCGCTTCCATCGTGGAGCAGGATATCATCTTCCATCACCATCATGCCCGGATCGACTTTGTTACCCGGGTCGACTGGCAGGAATCCCACAAGCTGCTCAAAGTGTCGTTCCCTGTCGACATTCTGTCGTCCAAAGCCACCTATGAAATTCCGTTCGGTGCGATCGAGCGGGCGACGCATACGAACACGAGCTGGGAGCGCGCTCAGTTCGAGGTTTGCGGCCACCGCTTCGCCGATCTTTCGGAAGGTGGGTACGGCGTCGCGCTGCTGAATGATTGCAAATATGGGTACGACGTCAAGGGCAACCGGCTCAGGCTGTCGCTGCTGAGGGCTCCGAAGTGGCCGGACCCGGGCGCGGATCTCGGCGAGCATCGCTTCGTCTATTCGCTATACCCGCATCAGGGGGATTGGCGCGCCGGAGATGTCGTCAAACGTGGCTACGAGCTGAACCATCCGACGATTGCCGTCTTTGCCGAGGTTCACGAAGGAACACTGCCGCCTGCTGCGGCGCTGATTGAGACGAAGGCGCGCCATACGGTGATCGATACGGTCAAACCGGCGGAAACGGGCGACGGGGTCGTCATCCGGGCGTACGAGTCTTCCGGAGGCCGTGAACATGCGCGGATTGCCTTCGCCGCGCGCATGGCGGCTGCGTACGAGACGAATCTGCTGGAGGAAGAACCGATCGAGATTCCGTTGAACGGTCACGAATTGACGCGATATATCAAGCCGTACGAAGTCGTCACCATCAAGCTCCAACCGATTTGGTAACGGCATACAGGCAACGGAAACGGGAGGACATCCGCATGGGGGCAAACACCGTTCGTCGGCATGGGCGGCGGACCAAGATCGGCGCGCTGTTAGGCAACAACCTGTTTGTCAGATGGATGGCGGTATTTGCCGTCATTGCCGCTTGTTCCATCGCGATGTCCTCCTATTTGCTGTTTTCGTACATCGCCCGATCGGCCGTCGAATCGCAATTGGAAACCCAGCGGGAAGCGATGGAGCGCATCGGGAACCATTTGAAAGACCGCTATGAACATGCGCAATCGTTCATGAACAATATATACCGGAACCCTTCGCTGGCAAACGACATGGTCCAATACTTGCAGCTTCCCTTTGAGGAGTACATGAGCCATCGGCTGGACCGATCCTTCGCGTTCAGCATGGTTACCGCAGACAAAATTACGGAACTCCTCAAAGATATGGTTCGCGACCGGCCTGATTTGCAGCACATCGTGCTGTACAGCGCGGTGCGCCAGCATATGTACTTGTACAGCAAAAACCGAAATCCACAATCCTTTGCAACCAATGCCGCCCGTTCCTACATTCCGGATGTGATGGCGATGGAGACAAGCCCGGTCTCCGCGCCGAACATCTGGATCCGCAACGCGACGCAGATGGACCGAAAGCTCATCGGGATGCGCGTGCCGGTCAACGACCCGCAGACCATGCGCAATATCGGACAGGTGATCTTTTATTTCGGTACGGATACGATCGATGACATTCTGGCCGGTTGGCAAGAGAAGCTACGCGGTTACATCGTGGTGTTGTCGCTGGACGGGCAGGTCTTGTACGACTCCTCGAACCGCTATTACGATTCGCCTTATCCTTATATGGACATCCTGGGCGGCCCGAGCGGCCGGGCAACGTTGGAGACGGATTCCTACTATACGGTTGCGCCGAACTACACGAACGGATTCATCGTCGCCGGCATCGCGCCGGTCAAGGATGTGGCGGCCGCTTACCAAAGGGCCAAGCGGATGATTCTGGTGATCAGCATGGTCTGTATCCTTATTGTTGTCTTGCTGCCGTCGCTGTACGTCGTCAATTTCGCCAAACGGACGTATCAGATCATCCGGTTCATGCGCAAAGCGGAAACGGGCGATCTCTCTGCCCGCCTGCCCGAGGACAAGGAGGATGAGTTGGGGCAGATCTCGCGCAGCTTCAACAAGATGATGGAGGATCTGTCGAGGCATATCGAGCGTGTGTACAAGGCGGAAATCAAGCAGAAACAAACGGAGTTGACGGCGCTGCAAGCAAGGGTGCAGCCCCATTTTTTATACAACACCCTGGAAGTTATCCGCATGCGCGCGGTCGCCAGCGGCATCCATGATGTGGCTGACATGATCTACAGCCTCGCGATGCTGTTCCGAAACTTTGTGCAACCCGGTCACTGGACGACGCTGCAGGAGGAATTGGAGAACTGCCGCCTGTACCTGGAGTTGTTCCGCATCCGGTACCGGGATCATCTGGCCTACTCGATTGAATGCGATCCATCCCTCGGACGAGCCGTGATGTTGCGCATGTTAATTCAGCCCGTCATTGAGAACTATATTGTCCATGGCATGCGCAAAGATCGCCAAGATAACCGAATTGTGATCCGTGCCTTCCGAAGAGACGGCGACGTGATCATCGAAGTGCGCGACAACGGCAAAGGAATCCCCGAACCGAAGTTGAAGGAAATCCAGGCCTGGTTGAAACGAAAGGAGGACGGCAATCGCACCTTCGGGCTGCGTTGCATCCATCAACGCCTGGAATTGCTGTACGGACCGCCGTACGGCATCACGATCGACAGCAACTTGGAAGGAACGGTCGTGACCATGTCGTTGCCTTACAGCGAATCAACAGCGGAATTCGGCGCCCAAAGAGGCTGAAGGGGAGGGCTGAGCAAGATGTTCAAAGTATTTATGGTGGACGACGAGCCGTTCATCATCGAAGGGTTGCATCATATCGTCGATTGGCAGGAATTTGGTCTGGAAATCGCCGGGTACGCCTATGACGGCCGACAGGCGTTGGACAAAATGCTGGATCTAAAGGTCGACGTGCTCATTACCGACATTGCGATGCCGGAGATGAACGGGCTGGAGCTGATTCGTGAGCTGCGCGCCATACGCCCCGAGCTGAAGATCATCGTGCTCAGCGGCTACAACGAGTTCGATTATTTGAAAGAAAGCATGAAATACGGAATAGAGAATTACTTACTCAAGCCGATCAATGTGCAGGAACTGAAAGAAACGCTGCGGTTCACGGTGGACAAGCTGAACGCCCCGGCCGAGCGGCTGTGGTCCGACAACGACATCAACATCCTGCGCGAGAACGTCCTGTACCGCTGGGTAGCGGGCCGAATTTCACCGGCGGAGCTCAAGGAGCGGACGGCCTTGTTGAAGCTGGACATTGCCGCGCCTTACTACATGGCCGCCGTCATTCGCTGCCCGGAAAGGGAAGAGGAAGCGCACCATGCAGTGGCGGAGGCCATGGACGCCGGGAATGCGACGGTGTTTCGTGACAACGAGGGTAACACCGTCGTACTTTTCGCGTTGGCCGACCAGGAGGAAGCCAGGGAGAAGGCGCGGGTGGAAGTTGAAACGCTGCGCCGCAAACTGATACCATACAAGCTCCGGATCACCGTCGGCCGGGCACAGGCGTCGGCTTGCGGCGCGGCGGAAAGCTATGCGCAGGCACGCAAGGCCCAGGAATACTTCATTGTCCGCCCGGAGGAGGAAACGATCGATTGCGAGCGGATAGAAGAGGAGGGTGGTGAAGTTTCTGGCGCCACTGCGTTCTCATGGCCGGATTATCTCAAAATGCTTCACGCCGGAGATGCGGCGCAATTGGCGCGCCGGATTGCGGAAGATATCCGCCGGATGCGCGACGAACCCGGCATGTCGCCGTCTGCGTTGCGGTACGCCGTCATCGGGCTGCTGCAACAAATCCACGCCGAGCTCAAGTCGGATCCTCCATTCTTGCAACTCGATGAGATTGAACGAATCGGACGGGTCACCGACATCGGCGAATTGATCGCGATCGTGCAGGAGGCCGCGGAACGCCTGGTCGCCGGCTTGAACCGCGATGGAAAAAGTCCTGTTATTTCCGGGGTCCTCGAATACATCCACACCGCTTATTCCGAGCCGTTGTCGCTCAAGCAGTTGGGCCGGAAATTTCACGTGCATCCGGTTTACTTGGGCCAGCTTTTCCAGAAGGAGACGGGAATCGGCTTTACGGATTACCTGAATCGCTACCGGATCAGCAAAGCCAAACAACTGCTGCGCGAAAGCCATCACAAGGTGCATGAGATCGCTCGTCTCGTCGGCTATCGGGAGGTGGGATATTTCTACCGGAATTTCAAGAAGTATACCGGTCTCTCTCCGTTGGATTACAAGGAACTGAGCTGGCGGAGCTCTTCCGGAGCCGAAAATTTGACCTGAACATGCGGTTTGCCGTTTCCCGGCCGACATCCGGTCGTGTGAAGGCGGTCTTGTCGGGAGAGGGGGGGCGGACGAGCTGTTCGGCGGAAGACGCCTTGGTTGACACACGACCGTTGTTCTGATAATTTTGTGACCAAGAAAATATTGGAATTTCGATGGTCCGTGCCGCGAATTCCATGGCCTCACTTGACGTGAAGGGGGTGAAGGTTTCGGTGGTCCGGTTTCTCGAAACACGCCTAAAATAGAACTAATGCAGTTACATTAATGCGTTTATTTTTTAGGACTTTAGTGTAACTGAATCGGTTTCATAAAATCCAAAAAGATGTTGAAGGGAGTGCGTTGCCGCTTGAAATATCGTTTGTTCGCATTGGCGCTCGGCAATTTTGCCATCGGGACGGAAGCGTTTATGATCGCCGGCGTGCTGCCGGAGCTGGCAGAGAATCTGCGCGTTTCATTGTCCACGGCGGGTCAACTGGTGACGGTCTTTTCTTTGGCTTATGCGATCGGATCTCCGGTCGTGGCGATGTTCACGGGCCGGATGGAGAGACGAAAACTGCTCGTCGGGTCGTTGTTGTTGTTCGCCCTTGCCAACTTCGTGTGCGGATTGTCGAACCATTACGGCATGCTGTTGTTGGGACGCGTCATCGCCGCCATTGGCGCCGGGTTGTTCGTTCCCGCGGCTTCAACGACCGCGGCGGACCTGGTCGCGCCGGCGCATCGCGGCCGGGCGCTGGCGATTGTTCTCGGCGGTCAAACGGTCGCGCTTTGCCTGGGAGTGCCGCTGGGCACGTGGATCGCCTATGCTTTGCATTGGCGGACAACGTTCTGGATGGTGGGCGTCCTGGCGCTGATCGCGGCGGTTCTCATCCGCTTTCGGCTGCCGACCGTTGCTTCCACCGTTCCCGTCACGCTCCGGGAAAGATTTTCCTCCATCAAGCGCCCGGTCATATGGACGTCCTTGTTGTCGACCGTATGCTGGGCAACCGGCGCGTTCGCGGTGTACACGTATATCGCGGATGTCTTCGGTCAATTGGGCGCGACACCGCGGATAATCAGTTTTGCCCTGCTGATCTGGGGCGTTGCGAGCCTGATCGGAAGCACTTTGGGCGGGGTTGCCTCCGACCGTTTCGGTTCCGCCCGCACGATTGCCGTGGCGTTGACCGTTCTTCTCGCGGCTTTGACCGCATTCTCCCTTTTGATTTCCGGACAACCGTCCCAACCGGCCCTTTGGATCGGATGCGCGGCGATGGCCGTGTGGGGCGTCAGCGCCTGGTCGTTCGGCCCGGCTCAGCAGCACCGGCTCATCGGGTTGTCGGGGAAAGCGTCGGGCATTGTCGTTCCTCTCAATCCTTCCGCCACTTATCTTGGCAGCGCGCTGGGGGCCGCGATCGGCGGGCTCTTTGTGGCATACGGCAATGTCGAGGGATTGGGGTATTTCGGCGGCTTTTGTGAATTGTCGGCCCTGTTATGGTTTGCGGCGAGCCGCACGCGGGAGCGGAAGTTGCAGGCGGCGGAAGCCGTGACGTGAATCGTCATGCTGCGGATGGGATATTCAACGGGCGGCCTGTACGGGCGTTTTTGGAATGCTGGCCATTCGGAGCGCCCCGCCATAAAGTTCAGGTGAACAAAGGTGAGGATGAACCGGTCGTTCGGGTGAACCGGTCAAGAGGATGAATCCGGCCTCCAATTGACAGCCTCTTTCGCGTGCAACATAATGAGGGTACAAGGAGGAGGCGCCAATGGCGGTCGTCAGCCGGTATACGATTGCGCTTCACATCCTCACCTTTATGGCCCGAGTTGCCCAAAGAAGCAAAGATTCCGTAACCTCCAATCAAATCGCAGCAAGCGTCAACACCAACCCGGTGTTTATCCGGCGGATTTTGACATTGCTGCGCAAAGCCAGGCTGGTTTCCGTGCAACACGGCGCCGGCGTCGGCTGGAGTCTGGCCAAGCCGCCGGAGGAAATTACGCTCCGCGACGTCTATGAAGCGGTGGAACAGAAACCGCTGTTCGAACTGCATCACAGCGAACCGAACCCGTCATGCCGGATTGGTCAGGGGATTCGGGCCGCGCTGCAAGAATATTACGAAACCGCGGAGCTTGCCATGAAACGGGAACTTTCGCGCGTGACGATTTCGGATCTTCTGGAAAAGACGATGTCCATTATCCAACATCACGACCAAACCAGGCTTGGGGAATGAGCAGTTTGGGAAGATGCAACCGCAATCCGCAAGGATTGCGGTTTTTCTTTTGGGGCAGGTTGTGGCCCCATTCATTTCCGGAGTCGCTTGAACGTCCCACATCGGGCAAATTGGATTTTTCATCCTTTCTTTATGTTAAATTTTATAACGTGAACAACAATTTTTGTAAGAATATCTAACAGAAAAATGCAGCAATGGCGGTTGACGCCATGAAATTAGCCGACATATAATGCGGTTAAAAGGCGGGGAATGAAATAAAATGTTATATTTTCTAACATAAAAGACAGTGAAAAGGATGTGGAGAGATGAGGTGTCGGAAACTCATGCCGGTCTTGTTGGCGCTCTTGACCGCCCTGGTGCCGGCGGCGGCCGGATGCGCCGACAGCCGGGCGGCGGGCTCCTCGGACAGACCGCTCAAAATCGCGCACAGCCCGTGGCCCGGCTGGTTTTTCTGGTTCGTCGTCGAGGAGAAAGGCTTCTTTGACAAGCACGGCGTGAACGTGGAGTTGGTCTGGTTTCCCGTGTACAGCGATTCGCTGCAGGCCCTCGCCACCAGGCAGGTGGACGCCAACAGCCAGACGCTGAGTGACACCCTGGCCCCGCTCTCCCGGGGAATTGGCCTCAAGGCCGTTCTGGTGAACGACAACTCCTTCGGCGGCGACGCCATCGTCGTCCGGCCGGAAATCGGAAGCTTAGAAGATCTGAAAGGCAAAACCGTTGCCACCGAACTCGGCACCGTGGACCATTTCCTGCTGCTCACGGCGCTGGCGGAACACGGCATGTCCGAAAGCGATATCCATTTTGTCAACATGGCGGTCAACGACGCCGGCCCCGCTTTCATCGGCGGCAAAACGGATGCGGCGGTCCTTTGGGAACCTTTCCAGACGATGGCCGTGAAGGAAGGCAACGGGGAAGTGCTGTTTTCTTCCCGGGACACGCCGGGCCTCATTCCGGATCTGCTCGTATTCAGGGAAGAGGTGGTCAGCCGCCGGGCCGCTGACGTGCAGAAGGTCATCGACGCCTGGTTCGACGCGCTGGACTGGTATCTGGAAAGCAAACAGAACGAACGGGAAGGCCTCGAAATCATGGCCCGCAAAGCGGAACAGACGCCTGAAGAATTCCGGGCGGCCCTGGAGGGCATCAAACTGTTCACCCTCGAGGACAATCTGAAGGCATTTGAGCCAAGCGACACCTATCAATCGCTGCACCATACCGGCCGAAAAACGGCGGAATTCCTGCACGGCCTCGGCATGATCGAAACCATCCCCGACGTCGGCGAATTGCTGGAACCGGCCTTTGTCCACGATCTGGCGAAGAGGTGATTCCATGGCGGGCACGATCATCGCTCCGAGAAAAAGGCCGAAAATGCAGATTTTCCGGGACATTTCCCCCGCCCGTTCCACCATGCTTGCCGTCGCTTCCTTCCTCTTCATTCTGGCGGCGTGGTTTTTGGTCAGTATGCTGGAACTGGTCGATCCGGTCTTTCTGCCGAAACCGCACCATGTGCTGATCGAGCTCTTTCGCCAGCTTGGGACGGGCGACTACTGGTCGCACATCTGGATCAGCGTTTTCCGGGTGACGGCGGGCTTTCTCCTGGCCTGTTTGTTGGGCATTCCGATCGGCATTTTTGCCGGCGCGTTCCGAGCGGGATCGGCGGTCCTGGAACCGCCCGTGGAATTCATCCGCTACATGCCGGCGGTCGCTTTCATTCCGCTCATCATGGTCTGGGTTGGCATCGGAGAATGGGCCAAAATCCTGCTCATTTTCATCGGCTGCTTCTTCCAGGTGGTGTTGATGACGGCGGACATCACGCGGCGGGTGAATCCCGACCTCCTGCATGTGTCCTGCACCCTTGGCGCCAACCGCTGGCAGGCGATCTCGACGGTGCTCATACCGGCCATCCGGCCGGAACTGGTGACCATGATGCGGCTCATGCTCGGATGGGCGTGGACGTATCTCGTCGTGGCCGAACTGATCGCGGTGAACAGCGGGCTCGGCTACGCCATCATGAAGGCGCAACGGTTTCTGAACACCGAACAGATTTTTTCCGGCATCATCGTCATCGGCCTGCTGGGCCTGTTCAGCGACCGTCTGTTCGCGATCCTGCACAAACGGTTGTTTCCTTGGATTTGAACCCGGGAACCCGGTGATCCGAAAATCCGGAAAATCCGGACCCTGTGCTCAGAAACGCGTCGCTCGCGGAGGTGGTCCCGATGAAATTGGCGGTCCAGGTGTCCCGGGCCGAACCCCTGATTACAATCTCCGGCCTCGGCAAGGTGTACCGGACGAAAAAGTCCGAATTCGTGGCGCTGCAGGACATCCATCTCAACATCGGCAATCATGAATTTCTGACGTTGATCGGCCCGTCGGGATGCGGCAAATCCACCCTGCTGCGCATTCTCGCCGGACTTGAGGAGGCGACGGAGGGCGTCGTCTTCATCGACGGCGAGCCGGTCGACGGGCCAGGTGCCGACCGTGGCATGGTGTTTCAGAGCTACACGCTGTTTCCGTGGCTGACGGTCCGGCAGAACATCGAGTACGGTTTGAAACTGAAAGGCGTGCCGATGCTGGAGCGTCGACACGTTTCGGATTTCTACCTGCGCATGATCCGCCTGGAGCGCTTTGCGAACGCGTATCCGAAACAGCTCTCCGGCGGCATGAAGCAGCGGGTGGCCATCGCCCGGGCCTTGGCCAACAAGCCGAAGGTGCTCCTGATGGATGAACCCTTCGGCGCCCTTGACGCGCAGACGAAGCAGGAGATGCAGGAACTGCTGCTGGAGGTTTGGGAAAAGGAAAAGACGACGGTCGTGTTCATTACCCACGACATTGAAGAAGCGGTGTTTCTGTCGCAGCGCATTTGCGTCATGGGGGCCAATCCGGGCAGGATCATCGGCGAATATCCGGTACCGCTCCCGTCGAAGCGCGGGGAAGACACGCGGCTGCTGCCGGCCTTCACCGCCCTGAAGCGCGAACTGACCGCGCTGCTCAGGCATGGACGCTGACCAAACCTTGGTCAGGGGCTGAATTTCATACGTCCAAAACCCGTCTAGGGTTCCGCCGGCCCGACAAGGCCGGGACTGGTCCGAGAGACGGGAGTGCGGGCATACGGCCCGCATGAACACGGAGGGACAAAAGCCCGGGAGGCATTATGTGCTCCCGGGCTTTTTCCTTATAAAAACGTACATCGGCAAGGAGGCGTGAACCATGAGCACGGGCATGACCATGACCCGGGAAGCCGTCTGGAGCAAGGTGCTCAAACCGGGCGGCAAATGGTCGGGGGTGATCGGCCGGGGCCGGCTCGTCCGCTTCACGGCCCTCGGCGCAGGAGCGAATCTGGCGGCGCTGCTGTATCACGCGGATCATCCGGAAGAGCGATACAACATGCCGGATACGCTGAAGGCGCAGCACACGGCCCATCTGACGAAGGGCCACGTGCTGATGAGCGACAACGGGCGGGTGCTGGCCAGCCTGGTCGACGACACCCTCGGCTGGCACGATCCGTTCGGCGCCCTCACGACCCGCGAAAGCACGGAGCTCAAATACGGCAAAACCACCTACCAGGAGTTGCGCAACGACTGGCTTAAAAACGGCCTGGACAACACGGCCGCGGAACTCGTGCGGCACGGCCTCGGGCTCCGCGATCTGATGCCGGCGGTCAATTTCTTTTCCAAAGTGATCTGCGATGCGGACGGCCGGATGCATTTCGTAACCGGGCATGCGCCGGCGGGCGCTTCCGTGACCCTGCGCACCGAACTCAACGTGCTGTTCGTCCTTTCCAACACGCCGCATCCGCTCGATCCTTCCGGCGCGTATCCGTCGGTGCCGGTCCGGATCGAGGTGCTGCCGGCCGAACCGTTCGATCCGGAAACGGACTTCTGCGTCAACTTCCGCGGCGAAAACCGCCGCGCCTTCGAAAACACGTGGGAGTACCTCGCGCTCAGGGGGGATCTCGCATGACGGATTTCATTTTGAAGGAAAGCGCGCTGCGGGAAGAAGACGCCGTGATCGATCTGGTGGTGCCCGCCGGCGAGGGATGGATGGAGGATCTCGAGCCGGGGCAGGTGTTGCGGATCGTCGATCTGGAAGGCAACCAGGCGGTGGATACGCTGTTCTACGACGCGGATCGTCCGGAAGACCACTACAGCGCGGTGCGGACCATTATCGCCCAGGGCCGGATCTATCTGACGACGGGCTCCGTGCTGCTGGCGGAATCCGGCAAGCCGCTCGTGGCGATCGTCGCCGATACGTGCGGCCGGCACGACACGCTGGGCGGCGCCTGCTCCGCCCAGAGCAACACGGTCCGCTATTCCCACGAGACGTTCCATATGCACAATTGCCGGGATACCTTTATGCGGCTTTTGGCCGAACGGGGCGGCCCCTGGGGCAAACGGGACCTGGCGCCGAACGTGAACTTTTTCATGAACGTGCCGGTGACGCCGGAAGGCGGCCTCACCTTCGCCGACGGCGTATCCGCTCCCGGCCGCTATGTGGAAATGCGGGCGGAGACCCGCGTGACGGTGCTGATCAGCAACTGTCCGCAGCTCAACAATCCGTGCAACGCGTACAATCCGACGCCGGTCCGGATTTTGGTGTGGGACGCGCCCTCATCCGGCGGCAGGGTCCCGTCCGGCATTTGAGCCGCCTGCGTCCGTCAGCCGCTTCCGGATGCCGGCGGCGGCTTGGCGGCCGGATGGCGTATCCGGACGGAGCGTCCGTTGGGCGTTTGGCAACTTGGACCAAAAGGGGGATTGCGGCATGTTTCGCAAAGTATTGATTGCCAACCGGGGAACGGCGGCGGTGCGCATCGCCAAGACGCTCCGCCGCATGGGCATCCCGTCGGTGGCCGTCTACACGAAGGCTGACCGAGACAGCCTCCACGTCGACCTGGCCGACGAGGCGGTCTTGATCGGGGATGGTCCGGCCAGGGACAGCTACCTGAATGCGGACCGAATCCTGGAGGCGGCCCGGGAAACGGGAGCGGACGCTCTCCATCCCGGCTACGGGTTCCTGAGCGAGAATGCCTCCTTTGCCCGGCGCTGCCGGGAAGCGGGCATTGCCTTCATCGGGCCGGAACCTGAACAGATCGAATGGTTCGGCCTGAAACATCTGGCCCGGGACATCGCGGCGAAGGCCGGCGTGCCGCTCCTGCCGGGCACCGGGCTGATCGCGGATGCCGAGGAAGCGGTGCGGGAAGCCGGGCGGATCGGGTATCCGGTCATGCTGAAAAGCACCGCCGGGGGCGGCGGCATCGGCATGCGGGTGTGCCGGGACGCCGCATCGCTGCACGCCGCCTTCGATGCGGTGGCCGGCCTGGCGGAGCGGAACTTTGGCGACGGCGGCGTCTATCTGGAAAAATACATCGAGCGGGCCCGACACGTGGAAGTGCAGATTTTCGGCAACCGGTTTGGCGAAACGGTGGCCATCGGGGAGCGGGATTGCTCCGTCCAACGACGCAATCAGAAAATTCTCGAGGAGTGCCCGGCGCCGAACCTGCCCGGCGATCTCCGGCGGCGCCTGCACGAAGCCGCCGTCCGGCTGGCGTCGGAAGTGGGCTACCGCAGCGCGGGCACCGTCGAGTTTCTCGTGGATCCCGCCTCGCAACAATTCTACTTTCTCGAAATGAACACCCGGCTGCAGGTGGAGCACGGCGTGACGGAAGAAGTGTTCGGCGTCGACTTGGTCGAATGGATGGTGAAGGAAGCGGCGGATGAACTGAAAAACTTGCAAAGCCTGCTGGCCGGACCGAAGGGATGGAGCATCGAAGCGCGGGTGTACGCCGAAGACGGGCAGATGGACTTCCGCCCGTGCGCGGGGCAGGTCGACCGGGTGCGGCTTTCACCCTCGGCCCGGACGGAAACATGGGTCCGGGACGGCGTGACGGTGACGACGCTGTACGACCCGATGCTGGCCACCGTCATCGTACGGGGCGGCACCCGCGAAGAAGCGCTGAAAAAGCTCCGTGAAGCGCTGGCCGAAACGCGGATTTACGGCGTCACCACCAACGTGCGGTATCTGGAAGCGCTGCTGGAGGAAGAAGAGGTGCTGGCCGGATGGGTCCACACCCGCATGCTGGACGGCTTTTCGCCGGCGGAGCCCGCCATCGAGGTGATCGACGGCGGCCTGCAGACGACCGTCCAGGATTGGCCCGGTCGGACCGGCTACTGGGAAGTCGGCGTGCCGCCCAGCGGTCCGATGGATGCGTTGTCGTTCCGAATCGGCAACCGGTTGCTCGGCAATGAAGAGGGCGCACCGGGCCTGGAGCTGATGCTGCGCGGCGGAGTCTTCCGGTTCCGCGACGACATGTGGTTCTGCATCACCGGCGCCGACATGCGGGCCACCCTCGACGGGGCGCCCGTGAAGATGTACCGCCCGGTGCAGGCGCGGCGCGGCCAGGTGCTCCGTTTCCGCGAATCGTCCGAAGGGATGCGGACGTATTTGCTCGTGGCGGGCGGACTTGACGTGCCCCGTTACATGGGCAGCGCATCGACGTTCACGCTGGGCGGGTTTGGCGGCCACGGCGGGCGGGCGCTCCGCGCCGGAGACGTGATTGGCGTGAAGCGAAACGCCGGGGATCCGGTCCAGCCGCCGGAATCCCGCCGGAATGCCGCTTTGCCGCCTTCCCGGCGTCCCGCGCTCACCCGGACGTGGACCATCGGAGCGATTCCCGGTCCGCACTGCACGGAGGAGTTTTTGCAAGCCGGCTATTTGCGGCAGTTGGCGGAGGTGGAATGGGAGGTCCATTTCAACAGTTCCCGCACCGGCGTCCGCCTGATCGGCCCGCAGCCGCTCTGGGCCCGCGAGGACGGCGGGGAGGCCGGGCTGCACCCTTCCAATATCCACGACAATGCCTACGCCATCGGTGCGCTGAACCTGACCGGCGACACGCCGGTGCTGCTCGGTCCCGACGGTCCGAGTCTCGGCGGTTTTGTCTGCCCCGTTACGGTCGCTTCCGCCGAGCAATGGAAAATCGGGCAGCTTCGGCCGGGGGACAAAGTGCGGTTTCGCCTCGTGACGCTGGAGGAAGCGGACGAATTGCGGCGGCGGCAGGAGCGGTTTCTGGCATCCGTCGGGATGGCCGGCGGCAAGCTGCCCGTCCTTGACGATTTGCCTGCGGATCCGAACCGACAATGGCCGTCGGACTATCCGGTCCTCGCCCGAACGGGCGGAGATCCGGCGTACGCCCTGACGGTGCGCGCGAGCGGCGACCGGTACCTGCTTGTCGAATGCGGTCCGATGGAACTGGATTTCCGGCTGCGCTTCCGGATTCACGCGCTCATGGAAGCCGTCCGGCAATGCCCGGACCTTCCGGTATTGGATCTTGTCCCCGGCATCCGGTCGCTGCAAATCCACATTGATCCGGACAAAATGTCGGTACGGCAAGCGTGCAGCCGGGTGCTCGAGCTGGCCGGGACACTGCCGCCGCCCGAGACGATGAAGGTGCCCTCGCGGATCGTCCGCCTGCCGCTGTCGTGGGATGATCCGGCCGCGCGCCTCGCCGTGGAGCGCTACCAAAAAAACGTCCGCCCCGACGCTCCCTGGTGCCCGAGCAATCTGGAATTCATCCGCCGCATCAACGGGCTGGAAAGCATCGAGGACGTAAAGCGGATCGTGTTCGGGGCCAGCTACCTTGTCCTCGGTCTCGGCGACGTGTATCTCGGCGCCCCGGTCGGTACACCGGTGGATCCGCGGCACCGCCTGGTGACGACGAAATACAATCCGGCCCGAACCTGGACGCCGGAAAACGCCGTTGGTATCGGGGGGGCCTACCTGTGCATCTACGGCATGGAAGGACCGGGCGGGTACCAACTGATCGGACGGACCGTGCCGGTGTGGAACACGTTTCGCACGACCAAAAGCTTTCAGCCGGGCAAACCGTGGCTGCTCCGTCACTTCGACCAGATCCGGTTTTACCCGGTTACGGCGGAGGAGCTCGCGAAACTGCGAAAAGATTTTCTGCGCGGCCGGTTTGAAGTGGAGATCGAGGAAACGGTGTTCGACCTGGGCGAACATTTGCGGTTTCTGGACTCGATCCGGGAAAGCGCCGACCGGTTCCGCCGTACCCAACAGGCGGCCTTCCTGGCGGAACGGGAACGATGGAAGGCGCTCGGCCTCGATCGCCCGGCCGGCGAGCCGGACGCCGGTCTTCCGCGACAAGAGGATGATCTCTCCGCGGGAACCGCCGCCGTCGTCAGTCCGCTGCCGGGCAGCGTCTGGAAAGTGCCGGTCGAAGCCGGAGCGTTCGTAAACGCCGGCGATACGATCATCGTGATGGAGAGCATGAAGATGGAATTTGCCGTGCAGGCGCCGGAAAGCGGGCGGATCGCGGCGTTGTTCGTCAAATCCGGCGACGCCGTCCAGGCGGGCCAGACGCTGGCGGCGATTGAACCCGCCGAGCCGGCCGGCCGAATCCGGCGATGGAAACGGGAAGCGCAAACCGGAGGCGAAAGCCCATGGGACGCGTGAAACTTCCCCGGAAATTGACCATTGGCTGGCTGAAACGAATGTACGCGGACGGGCGGCTCGATCCGGAGACGGTCGTCCGCGAGCTGGTGCGCCGGGCGGAAGCGGATGCGGACCATTCGATCTGGATCACCCCGCCGTCCGCCGACCTGGTGATGCCCCACGTCGAGCGGCTGCGCCGGATCGACCGGGCCCGTGCGCCGCTTTGGGGCATCCCGTTCGCCATCAAGGACAACATCGATCTGGCGGGTGTGCCGACGACGGCGGCCTGCCCGGCCTACGCCTATGTTCCGCAAGAAAGCGCCGCGGTCGTCCGCCGGCTGATCGAGGCCGGCGCCATTCCCCTCGGCAAGACGAACCTGGACCAATTCGCCACCGGCCTCGTCGGGACGCGGAGTCCATACGGCGAAACGAAGAATGCGTTCCGGCCCGCCTGGATCAGCGGCGGTTCGAGCTCCGGTTCGGCGGTGGCGGTGGCCAGGGGGCATGCCGCCTTCGCCCTGGGCACCGACACGGCCGGGTCGGGACGCGTGCCTGCCGCCCTGAACGGGATGGTCGGTTACAAACCAAGCGTCGGCGCCTGGCCGGTCCACGGCGTTGTGCCGGCCTGCGCGAGCCTCGATTGCGTGACGGTGTTCGCCCATTCCCTGGCCGACGCGCTCCTTGTGGACCGCGTCGCGCGGGGGCCGGAGCCCTGCGACCCGTGGGCGAAAAACTTGCCGGCCCCCCAGCCGGCTCCGCCGGCCAAGATCTGCCTGCCGAAGGAGCCGCCGGCTTTTTTCGGGCCGCTGGCGGAATCATACGCAAAGGCGTGGAAGGCGGCGGTTGACCGGCTGGAACGGTTGGGGTGGCGAACAGAATGCATCGACATCGGGCCGTTTCTGGAAGCTGCCGCCCTGCTGTATGACGGGCCGTGGGTGGCGGAACGCTGGGCGTCCCTCGGAAGCTTCGTCGAACGCCACCCGGACGACGTTTTCCCGGTCACGAAACAAATTCTCTTTTCCGGCGCCCGGGGGCGCTACGCGGCCAGCGACGTCTTCCGGGCGATGCACCGGCTGCAGCGGCTGAAGCTGGAAGCCCGCCGGCTGCTGGACGGGGCGGTGCTCGTCCTGCCCACGGCGGGCGGCACGTACACGCGCGAACAGGTGCGGCAAGATCCGGTGGCCGCCAACAGCGACATGGGCCGATACACCAACCATTGCAACCTGCTGGACCTGTGCGCCGTCGCGGCGCCGGCCGGGGAGGCGGAACCGGGCTTTCCGTTCGGCGTCACCTTCTTCGCCCTGGCGGACCAGGAAGGCCTCGCCTGCGGGGCGGCCGCCCGTTTTTTGGGCGAAAAGCTGCCGGCGGCGAAACCGGACCAACTCCGCCCGGACGGCGCCGGGCCGACCATCCCGTTCCGGGTTCATCCCGTCCCGGCAGCGGCGGACACGACCCTCGTGGCGGTGTGCGGACTGCACATGCGGGGCTTCCCGCTGGAAGCCCAAATGAAGGCCTGCGGCGCCGAGTTTGTGGAAGAGGCGGACACGGCGCCGGTTTACCGGCTCGTGAAACTGCCGACGGTACCGGCCAAACCGGGGCTCGTCCGCTGCCCGCGGGGCGGCGGTTCCATCCGCGTCGAGCTTTGGCGCATGCCGCTTCCCGCCTTCGGCGGATTCGCGGCCTCCATTCCGGCCCCCCTCGGCATCGGCAAAATCGAACTGGCGGACGGCCGGGAAGTGCCGGGTTTCCTCTGCGAAGCCTATGCGGCGGAAAGCGCGGAGGACATCACCGCGTTCGGCGGCTGGCGGCAGGCGCTGCAACGTCGGTGAAGCAACCTGCGATGCGCATGCCGCCCCCGCCCAAAGCGTCAGCAGCCGGTTAAGCGGCGCAAGCGGCGGAACCGGAGTTCCGGCCGGAATGCGACGCGAGCATACAAGCCGGGCGGGGGCAGCGCATTTAGATGAACTTGTGATCGAGCGCCCATGCCAAACGCCTGTTCCATTCGGTTTTCACATGATCGGGGAAATCCTCTTTCACCAAACCGAGAATCCGCCAAAACTGAAAAATGATGAAGGAATGGATGAGTTCCGGTGAGCAATCCACCGATCTCCGATTTAAATAGGATTGGATGAAAGCCTCTCCCAATCGGTCGGCTTGATCCGGAAAGTGCAAGTGTGTCCAGAACAACACATTGGCCAGATCAATTCTCGGATCGCCTATGCCGGCCATTTCCCAATCGATCACCCGGCTTTGTCCGGAAAGATCGAAAATTACGTTGTGGTAACCATAATCTCCGTGGACCAAGACGGGAGCATGGTCCGTATCGCCGCTGATGCCCATGATCCGTTGAACCGAGCGTTGATACAGGTTTTCCTCAATAAACGTCTTCTTTTCCGGGGGATGGATGTTGAAGCATGGTAAGCGGTAATCGCTGCTGAGCCGTACTGCATGCAGTTTGGCCAATAACTCTCCCAGGGATGAAAACAGAGGAAGAATTTTGCCGACGTCTGCGTCCTTCAGGCGCTCGAGGATGAACGAAAGATAGCTCGGTCCGGCAGCACCGCTTCCACCTGTTCCAGTTCCCTGCGCAGCGCCTCGCCGTCCACCCGCAGCGTCATCGTCCACGCGGCGGGCTCTTTCATTTCCACCCGCACGACGGAAAAATCCGCCGAAATCGCGAGATCCACTCTTCCAAGGTAGAAGGTTTTCCCCTTCGCGTTCACCCATTCTTCCAGGATCATATGCATCCGCCGCACCGGTTCCTTCATGGAAGCGCCCGCGGCAAGGGGAGATTCATTCAACAAGGCGGTCAAGCGATCCAGAAAATGCTCCGCCGCCTGCTGTTTCGCATCCTCCGTCGGGATGAAATACCGGAAAAGGTTTCGCCAACATCCGGTGTATTGCACGATTCATCATCAGACCGCAAAATACTTCCAATTATATTTTTCGGGAGGAAATCGGGAGGGGAAAATGGCGCCGGTCAAACTGATCTTGTTCGATCTGGACGACACACTGGTTTTTCCCCACACGCAGAGTCCCGTATGCACTTGCACGCCTAGTAAAAAGAGATCGTTCTATAAAAATTTTCATATTAGAATAATTATTGTATAATCGTCATATTTATATTCAGATTTCCATACCAAAAAGAAAGGAGTACAAAACATGAGCGAAAGCACCGACAGCAATGTGGAAAAATGCCCCTTCCACGGGGGCGCTGTGACCCGTCCCTCCATGGGGACGCAAAACCGAGACTGGTGGCCGAATGCTTTGAACCTGAACATTCTGCGCCAGCACGACCGGAAGTCGAACCCCATGGGAGACGATTTTGATTACGCCGAGGAATTCAGCAAGCTGGACTACTTCGCGCTCAAGGAAGATCTCAAGAAACTGATGACCGACAGCCAGGATTGGTGGCCCGCCGATTACGGCCATTACGGTCCGCTCTTCATCCGCATGTCGTGGCACGCCGCGGGCACGTACCGCGTCGGCGACGGCCGGGGCGGCGGCGGAACGGGCAACCAACGCTTCGCCCCGCTCAATAGCTGGCCGGACAACGTCAACCTGGACAAAGCGCGCCGGCTCCTGTGGCCGATCAAGAAAAAGTACGGCAACAAAATCTCCTGGTCCGATTTGCTCGTCCTCGCCGGCAACGTCGCCATCGAGTCCATGGGCGGACCCGTCATCGGCTTCGGCGGCGGACGGACGGACATCTGGCATCCGGAAGAAGACGTCTACTGGGGAGCCGAAAAAGAATGGCTCGCCGACAACCGCCACTCGGGCGAACGGGAGCTCGAAAACCCCCTCGCCGCCACGCAAATGGGACTTATTTACGTGAATCCGGAAGGTCCTGACGGAAAACCCGACCCGCGCAAAGCCGCCCATGACATCCGAGTCACCTTCTCCCGGATGGGGATGAACGATGAAGAAACCGTGGCGCTCATCGCGGGCGGCCATACGTTCGGCAAAGCCCACGGCGCCGGGCCGGCCTCCCATGTCGGACCCGAACCCGAAGCCGCCCCCATCGAAGCGCAGGGACTGGGATGGCACAGCACTTACGGCAAAGGCCACGGCCGCGACACCATCGGCAGCGGGCTGGAAGGCGCCTGGACGCCGACGCCGACACAATGGGACAACTCTTACTTTGACATGTTGTTCGGGTATGAGTGGTGGCTGACGAAAAGCCCCGCGGGAGCCTGGCAGTGGATGGCGGTGGACCCCAAGGACGAGCACATGGCGCCGGACGTGGAAGACCCGGGCAAAAAAGTGCCGACGATCATGCTCACCACCGACCTGGCGCTGCGCTTCGACCCGGAATATGAGAAAATCGCCCGCCGTTTCTGGCAAAACCCGAAGGAGTTCGAGCAGGTCTTCGCCCGGGCGTGGTTCAAGCTGCTGCACCGCGACATGGGGCCGAAATCAAGATACCTCGGTCCGGAAGTACCGGAAGAGGACTTCATCTGGCAGGACCCCGTGCCCCCGGGCAACTACGACCTGACCGAAGCGCAAATCGCCGAGGCGAAAAAACGAATCCTGAATTCGGGCCTTACCGTCAGCCAGCTCGTGAAAACGGCCTGGGCTTCCGCCAGCACCTACCGCTGCTCGGACCATCGCGGCGGCGCGAACGGCGCCCGCATCCGGCTGGCTCCGCAGAAGGACTGGGAAGTAAACGAGCCGGAAGAGCTCGCCAACGTGCTTCAGGTATTGGAAAACATCAAGCTGGACTTGCCGTTTGAAATCAGCTTGGCCGACCTGATCGTCCTGGGCGGCAACGCCGCGGTGGAAAAGGCGGCCCGCGACGCCGGCTTCGACGTCACCGTCCCGTTTGCCCCCGGACGCGGCGACGCCGCGCCGGAACAAACCGACGTCGAAAGCTTCGCGGTGCTCGAGCCGTTCGCTGACGGGTTCCGCAACTATCAGAAGAAACCGTACAGCGTCAGCCCGGAAGAGCTGCTCGTGGACAGGGCACAGCTCCTGAACCTGACCGCTCCGGAAATGACGGTCCTTCTCGGCGGACTGCGGGTGCTGGGCGCCAATTACAGGGATTCCAGACACGGCGTGTTCACCGACCGCGTCGGCGTGCTCACCAACGATTTCTTCGTGAACCTGTTGGATATGCGGCTGAAATGGACGCCCGCGGAGGGCGGGATCTACGAAGGCTGCGACCGAAAGACGGGCGAGTTGGTGTACACCGCCACCCGGGTGGACCTTGTCTTCGGCGCCAACTCCATCCTGCGCGGCATCGCCGAAGTGTACGCCCAAGACGACAACCGCGAAAAGTTCGTCCGCGACTTCATCGCCGCCTGGGTGAAAGTGATGAACGCCGACCGGTTCGATCTGAAAGCAAGGGAACTCAAACGTAAACTTCAAAAAGCCGGTTCATGAAGAAATAAGGAAATAAATGCAAGGATCGGATCATCATCGGTTATGGAAGCAAGCTGCTGAATTTCCATCACCCGTGGCTGGATTATGCCAATGAAGCGGCATTCCCGATCTATATCATCCACCAGACCGTCATCGTCGCGATCGGCTATTATGTGATGCAGTTGGTATGGAATCTTTATGCGAGATTTGCGGTCATCCTGGCGGGTTCCTTCGTCTTGGCGCACTTGTTGTACGAAGGGGTCGTCAGGCGCATCGCCGTACTTATCTTTACATCTTGTATGACAATGAACGACGGACATACGCCCTGACTCAGCGACAGTTCATAGGAAGCAGGATTGGGCTGCATCTTGCAAGGCTTGACTTGCCGTGCGGCAGCCCCCGCGTGAACGGCGGCTATACCATAAGGGAACTCGATTTCGGGTTCCCTTTTCCCATGCTTCGCCATACAAACGCACGCTCGGCTCTCCTGAAGCCTCTCCGGGCATATACATGCCCCCGCTTGCGGATTTTCCCCCTCCAACCCCGCCCCGGCTCGTCAAACCCGTCCGCATAGCTGGTCAACTGGCGCATTTGGTGCGCCGAAGGGCATCTTCTGAAGCCTTTGAGGGCGGGCATTTTCCCAACTTCTGCACGGTTTCTGGGCATTGCGTTGAGGGGGTGACCGCGGTACCTGTTGTTTGCAATTTGTTTGCTGGTTATCCGCCTGCGCATACATGCCGGGGGCGGTTTCTGGTTGCAAGGGGCGGATTCGGCATGTTCCGTCCCGACGCGCTTCAGTAAACGCTAGTAACCTTCTAGTAAACTTGCGTACATGCTTCTGATTCGCTGTACACGGAACGCAGTAAACGTAATAAAATTAATAAACATATAAATATCCCTTCGGTAAAATTATGTGAGTGATCCGAAACCTCTTCGGTAACATTTTAACTGAGTGATTGCGGGCTCTTGATCCGGTGTAGAAGTATGAAGTATATTCGAAGTTCAACAGAATTGTCGGTGAGAAGGCGGCGATTTATATTCGCACCGGCTGGCGAAGAAGGGAGGCATGAAATTGCACGATGAAATCAGCAAGCTGAATCGGGACGGATGGAACCGGCATGCTTACTCGGCATGGGTGAGGGCTAACGGAACTCCCAAGCAGCTAGCGCAGCGGCTTGTGAATGACCCTTGGTGAAAAATGGCGCCTTTCCGATCGTTTATCGACGATTTGAAAGGGTTGAGGGTCGCCAATTTCCTTGGGTCGAACGGAAAGATGGCGGTCTCCATGGCACTCCTTGGAGCGGAGGTGACCGTCGTCGACATCTCGGAAGACAATGCCAGATATGCGCGGGAATTGGCTGCTGCGGCGGGAGTGCATATCGATTATTTGGTCATGGACGTTATGGAGTTCCCGGTGCAGGAATATGCGGGAGCCTTCGATCTTGTCATTATGGAACTGGGCATCTTGCACTGGATCATGGATTTGCGCCTTTTTTCGGCATCGTAATGACGGTGCTGAAGGACAGCGGCAGAGTCGTCGTGCGGGATTACCATCCGTTCAAGATGAAAGCGCTGCAATGGAAGGACGGACAGATGGTCGCTTGTGGCAACTATTTCGATGATTCCATTCAAAGCGGAATTGTTCCTTATGCGGATCATTTGAATGAGGAAGACAGGAAAACGTTGACGGAAATCCGTTTTCGGCCTTGGACCATGGGTGAAATCGTCACGAGCGCGGCGGGGTCGGGATTGACGATTCGGGCGCTTCATGAGGAATCCGGCTCTATTCAGCGTTGGGTGTTCCCCAAAGACGCACCGGAGGGCATCGAGTCCCGGTTGCCGGGGATTTATATACTTGTTGCCGATAAGGTTCCTTCGAAGGAATGAGAGCAGGGTGAGGGGATTTGGAGAACGGGCCGGACGCACGCTCGGCTCAAGTTGCGGCTGTAAACGATTTCGCGTTGCCGCTGTTTGCGCCATGTTTGCAGGGCCGGCATGGAAAATGCGTTCAGTTCGAGTCTCTGGCACATTCCTTCCGATGTCCAGAAGGCACCACTGGATTGGTTATGCGGACGGGCTGACAATTTCGTGCAGGAAATGCACGGCAAGTTTTTATGATTTGCAATAGTATTCTTCTCGAAGGGAGGGAAAACGATGGATTGGTTGGAGAGGATGAATCGCGCCATGGATTATATCGAGGCGCATTTGGCGGACGATATCTCATACGATGACATCGCTCGGATCGCCTGTTGCTCGACGTATCATTTTCAACGAATGTTTCCGTTTATAACCGGAATCACGTTGTCCGAGTACATTCGGCGCCGACGATTGACATTGGCGGCTTTTGAACTGCAGACAACCGATGCCAAGGTGATCGATGTAGCGCTGAAATATGGGTATCAATCGCCGGAAGCGTTCGCACGGGCGTTCAAGAATCTCCATGGGATCATGCCGATATCTGCGCGCGATAAAGGCGTCTCTTTAAAAGCCTATCCTCGGATGTCCTTCCATATCTCAATCAAAGGAGGTATCGAGATGAATTACCGGATTGAACAAAGAGGAGCTTTCGAGATGTTCGGCGTTTACGGTCTTATTTGTCAACAAACGGCATTTACGGATGTTCCTCGATTCCGTAAACAATGTGATGAAGACAGCAGCGTAGATTTAATGAACGGGCTGCTGGGGCGGTTTGGCAATTCCTTGTTGCACGCTGCCTTATATGATCACACGGGAGAATCGTTCAAGTACATGGTATGTTATCATTTGCCGAAAGGGCTTGAAATTCCGGAGAGATTTACAAAGCTTTCTGTCCCGGCTTTAACATGGGCGATTTTCCCGGAGCCGCAATGTGAGTTACAAAAACTATGGGAACGAATATATACCGAGTGGTTCCCGATATCCGGATACGAACAGGTTGAGGGTCCTCAATTCGAAATGTATTACGGAATGCCAGGGCATACACAGGGTGAGATCTGGATACCGGTAAAGAAAAAGTAACGATTGTCTTAAGGATACGATAGTTGAACAAAGCGAAAGGGCCATCTTGCAGTGGACGGCCCTAAGCCGGTCGAGCAAGACGAACAGGACGCGCCGCAGACGCCTGCTTCCGGCCGTGCTCACTGTCTGGATCCGCAGGGAACCCAAGACCGATCTGCCTTCTCGCTTCGTCCATAATCTCCAATGTCATAGCGAACGGACATGGGTGTTGACCGACGATTCCTGCTTCCCTTCCCGGATCAAGCCGATGAATTCAGCCGCCGATCATACCCCAAGGGAACCCGCCGATGGGTTCCCTTTGCCCATGCCGCGCCATACAAACGCGCGCTCGGTTCATGGTTTTGCATACTCGTTGTTTGCGCCGTGTTTCCAAGACCAGCTTCGAAAATGCGTTCAGCGCAGTCTCCGGCGTGTACACCGGCGGCTCCTCGTGGCGTGTACATGCCATCGCTCGCGGGTTTTCCACCCTTCAAACTTTCCCCGGCTCGTCAATCCTGTCCGCATAGCTGGTCAATTGGCGCATTTGGTGCGCCGAAGGGCATCTTCTGAAG
>ERZ795043.374-NODE-374-length-42065-cov-132.214401_pt1 | contig 42065 bp, 38 predicted proteins | sample MGYA00375127_ERZ795043 | MGnify/ENA primary metagenome ERZ795043 (study PRJEB30172, sample SAMN05518447) | compost metagenome | isolation source: Feedstock adapted compost from Newby Island compost facility, Milpitas, CA | place: USA:Newby Island compost... | reverse complement strand
TTTCCTCCGACGGTCGCAGGACCTGTTGGCTTGTTTGCGGTTTTCAAGGAACAAGATTTTTTTCGCCGCCGCCGTGATGACAGCGACTTTTATAAAATAACACATTTCGTGCCCGCTTGGCAACAAGATTTTTTTGGCTGCGGAACCGGCCCGGTGTCTGTGCCGGCAGCGGTCTCCCGCCGGCCTCCGGTCCGTCTTGCCGCCTCGCCGGGGCCGTCCCTCCGACGGCAAGAAAGATATTATCACGGCCCGGGACGGAATGCAACTCAACTTCTTCCCGGGCCTGCATGGAATTGTCAGCGGCGCCATTCGGACAGGCTCCGCACGGCTCCAACCGCCGCCGGCAACCGGCGCGCGGCCGGCCCGGTCAACCGGCCGGCACGCCGGCGCGTTCGTGCCGGCGTCGACGGTCGGCGGCTCCAGAAACGCCCGGCGCGCCCGCGCACAACCGCCAGGCGCAGCCATGCCCCGACGGACCGGCGTCCACGGCACGGCGCCAAACGGCAACGGCATCAACCGAACAACGGCCCAAACGGCCAACGACTGCGCCCGGACGCGCGCAAACCGCCGGTCAGACCCGCTCCCGCATGTGCGGGAACAACAGCACGTCGCGGATGGACGGCTGGTCGGTCAGCAGCATGACGAGCCGGTCGACGCCGATGCCGAGGCCGCCTGTCGGCGGCATGCCGATTTCCAGGGCGTGGAGGAAATCTTCGTCCATCATGTGGGCTTCCTCGTTGCCCTGCTCCCGTTCGCGCAGCTGCGCCTCGAACCGCTCCCGCTGGTCGATCGGATCGTTCAGTTCGGTGAAGGCGTTGGCGTGCTCGCGGCCCACGATGAACAGTTCGAAACGGTCCGTAAACCGCGGATCTTTGGCGTTCTTCTTGGCCAGGGGCGAAATTTCCACCGGATGGCCGTACACGAACGTCGGCTGGATCAGTTTGTCTTCCACATAGGTTTCGAAAAACTGGTTCACAATATGCCCGAACGTCATGTTCGGTTCCACCGGCACGTTGTGTTCCTTCGCCAGCCGGTGCGCCTCTTCATCGGTCATCTGCACGCTGAAATCGACGCCGACCGTTTCCCGGATCAGCTCCACCATGGACGCGCGTCGCCACGGCGGCGTCAGGTCGATGTCCATGCCCTGGTACGTGATGCGGGTCGTGCCCAGCACTTCCTGCGCAATGTGGGCGATCAGGTTTTCCGTCAGCTTCATGATGTCCTCGAAATCGGCGTACGCTTCATACAGCTCCATCATGGTGAATTCCGGATTGTGGCGGGTGGAAATCCCTTCGTTCCGGTAAACGCGCCCGATTTCGTAAACTTTTTCCAGACCGCCGACGATAAGCCGCTTCAGGTGCAGCTCGATGGCGATGCGCATGTACAGCTGCATGTCCAGGGCGTTGTGATGGGTGATGAACGGCCGCGCCGTGGCACCGCCCGCGATGGCGTGCAGGGTCGGCGTCTCCACTTCGAGATACCCCAGGCCGTCCAGATACCGGCGCATGGACTGGATGATGCGGGACCGGGTGATGAACGTTTCCCGCACTTCCGGATTGACGATCAGGTCGACGTAGCGCTGGCGGTACCGCGTCTCCACGTCCTTCAGGCCGTGGAACTTGTCCGGCAGCGGATGAAGGGACTTGGTGAGCAGCACCAGTTCCTTCACCTTGACGGTCGTCTCGCCGGTTTTCGTCTTGAACACCGTGCCGCGCACGCCGATCAGATCGCCGATGTCCAGCAGGTCGAAAACGGCGTACGCTTCGTCGCCGACTTCGTCCTTGCGCACGTAAATCTGGATGCGGCCGGTGACGTCCTGGATGTGGGCGAAGGAAGCTTTGCCCATGCTCCGCTTCTGCATGATCCGGCCCGCCAGGCTCACTTCCGCCTGCCGCGCCTCCAGCTCCTCGTTGGGCAGATGGCCGTATTCCCGCAAAATGTCCGCGGCCCGCGCGTTGCGCTCAAAGCGGCGGCCGAACGGATCGATCCCCATGCCGCGCAGCTGGTCCAGCTTGTCCCGCCTGACGCGCAAAAGCTCGCTCAGTTCTTCCTGCCGCTCGGCCGGCCGGCCCTGATCCTGTGCCTGGCGTTCCGTTTCCTGATTCAACACTTGTCCACTCCCTTTGCAAAAAAAAGCTTCCGTCGGGAAGCTTTCTTCAAGTGTATGCTTGCGTTTGTGTACCGGGGATTTGCTCACTTTTTGATGTCGACGATCTTGTATTTGATGATGCCCGCAGGAACGTTGACTTCCACGACGGAACCCTTTTTCTTGCCGAGAAGGGCTTTGCCCACCGGGCTCTCGTTGGAAATTTTGTTTTGCGACGGGTCGGATTCGGCGGTGCCGACGATGGTGTATTCCTCTTTCTCGCCGAATTCCAAATCCTCCAGTACAACCTTGGAGCCGATGCTCACCGTTTCGGTGTCGATCTCGTCATCGTTGATGATGCGAGCGTTGCGAAGCATCTTCTCCAGCATGATGACGCGTCCCTCGATGAAAGCCTGTTCGTTCTTGGCGTCTTCGTACTCCGAGTTTTCGCTGATGTCGCCGTAGCCGATGGCGATTTTGATGCGTTCGGCGACTTCGCGGCGTTTGACCGACTTCAGGTGCTCGAGCTCCTCTTCAAGCTTTCGCAAACCGTCTTGCGTCAGGATGATTTCCTTTTCGGACATGACTCAGATCTCCCGTCTTCATGAGGTACTGTACGGTATAGTATCCATATTCCGAAGCCTTTGCGAAAATACGCGAGTTGCCCTGCAAAGCCGGCACTCAAAATTTCTATTGCATGATTATATGGCATGGTTCTGGAAAAGTCAATCGCGGCCGTTCGCCCTCTCCAGGGCGACCGGGCCGTCACCGGCCGGCCGCCGCCGGCACGGGCGCCGCGGCTTTCCCGGGCTCCACCCGGACCGCCTGTTTGACCGCTTCCGTGACCTGCGCCGTGGTCGAACGGTTCGCCTCCGCCGCGCGGAACTCCTCCCGCTCGTACAGGCTTTCCACATATTCCCGCAAAATGCTGACCAGCTTGTCGCGACTCGTCTCTTCCATGATTTTGTCTTTCACGCGCGCCGCGCCGGGCAGCCCCTTCAGGTACCAGGCGAGGTGCTTGCGCATTTCCTTCACGGCCACCTGCTCCCCCTTGAGCGCGATCAGGCGGTCCATGTGCAGGATGGCGATGTCGATCTTTTCCCTCGGGGTCGGTTCCGGCAAAAGCTCGCCCGTCGTCAGGTACTTCACCGTCCGGTACAGCATCCACGGATTGCCGAGGGCGCCGCGGCCGATCATGACGCCGTCGCAGCCCGTTTCATCCAGCATCCGCTTCGCGTCTTCGGGCGTGAACACGTCGCCGTTGCCGATGACGGGAATCGACACGGCCTCCTTCACTTCGCGGATGACGTTCCAGTCCGCCTTGCCGGAATACATCTGTTCCCGCGTGCGGCCGTGGATGGCGACGGCGGCGCCGCCGGCCCGTTCCACCGCCCTGGCGTTCTGAACCGCGTAAATGTGCCTGGAATCCCAGCCGATGCGCATCTTCACCGTCACCGGCTTGGACACCGCTTCGACGACGGCGGACACCATCTCCTCGATCTTGTCCGGATGGAGCAGCCACTTGGCCCCCGCGTCGCAGCTGGTGATTTTCGGAACGGGACAGCCCATGTTGATGTCGATGATGTCCGCGTTCGTGTTTTGGTCCACGAACTTGGCGGCGGCCACAAGCGACTCTTTCTCCCCGCCGAAAATTTGCAGGCTGAGGGGCTTCTCGCGCTCGTCGACGTACAGCATTTCCATCGTCCGTTTGTTGCCGTGCATGATCGCCTTGTCGCTGACCATCTCCGCGCACACGAGCCCGCACCCGAACGCCTTGGCGATGAGACGGAACGCCGGGTTGGAGACGCCCGCCATCGGCGCCAGCACGACGTTGTTTTCGAGCTCCACGTTGCCGATTTTCAACATGGCGTCCACCTTCTTTCCTTTTGGAATGGGTGAATCGGAACAGGAAAACGTCAATTTTATGCCCGGTTCAAAAGCTCATCCATGCCCACGCCGAGGACGTCGGCGATTTTCTCGAGAATGTTGCTGTCAGCCCGGCGGGTTCCCCGCTCGATGGCCCCGAGCACGGCCACGGACACGCCGAGCCGTTCCGCCAGTTCCTGCTGGGTGTAACCTTTCAGTTTTCGAAACGCCCGGATTCGGAGCGCCAGGTGATCGTTTTCCATAAACGCACATCTTCCTTTCCTTCCGCGGTGTCGAGCGCCCTGCGCCATGCGTCCCGTTCCTTGCGCGCGGCCGCCGGCCGCATGTCCCGCGGTTCGCCGGCCGCGTCCCCGCCGGCAAGCCCGCGTCCGTCGCAAAGTTCCAGCAGCGGCACCAGCACGAAAGCCCGCTCCAGCATGCGCGGATGCGGCAGTTCCAGCCGTTCGGTGCGCATCCGGACGTCGCCGTAGACGAGCAGATCGAGATCGATCGTCCGCGGCCCCCAGCGCACCGTGCGCACGCGGCCCAGGGAGCGCTCCACCGCAAGCATCGCCTCGAGCAGATCAAGCGGCGGCAGGGACGTCGCCACTTCGATGGCCATGTTCAAAAAAGGCGGCTGCTCCTTCAGCCCGACCGGCGCCGTTTCATAAACGGAAGAACAGCGCGTGACGCGAACGCCGCCGAGGGCATGAAGCTGCATGACGGCGGCGGTCAAATACCGGAACCGGTCGCCCAGGTTGGACCCGAGCCCGATGTAGGCGGTCGTTTCGCGCATGTGTTGTTCGTGTTCCATCAGCCGCGTCTCCTGTGGATTTCCACCGCGACCCCGTCAAAATGGACGTCGACGGGCGGGTGGGGTTTCGTGACGCGCACGGTGATCTCGCGTACCCTGTCATAAGCCCCGAGCACGGCGGCGGCAATGCGTTCCGCGAGCGCTTCGATGAGGCGATGCGGCGGTCCGGTGACGATGTCCCCGACCAGCCGGCACACGTCGGCGTAGTTGACGGTGGCCGCGAGATCGTCCCGGCTGCCGGCCTCCGCCAGATCGAGGTAAAGCGTCAGATCCACGACGAACTGCTGGCCGAGCCGGTTCTCTTCCCGGTACACCCCATGGTACCCGAAAAACCGCATGCCTTTCAACTCGATCCTGTCCATCGGCCGTTCACCTGCCGCCGGCCGCCGGCCGCCGCACGACGGCGTCGCACATGGCAGCGATCCGTTTCATCGGTTTCACGTCATGCACCCGCACGATGTCGCAGCCCTGGGCCACCGCCAGCGCCACCGTCGCCGCCGTCCCTTCCAGCGCATCGTCCACGCCGACATCCAGCGTGTGGCGGATGAACCGCTTGCGGCTCGTGCCGACGAGCACCGGAAATCCGAGGGCGCGCACTTCATCGAGGCGGCCCATCAGCTCCAGATGCTGGTCCATCGACTTGGCAAAGCCGAATCCGGGATCGAGGATGATGCGATCGTCGGGCACGCCCGCCCGCCGGGCGATGTCCACCGACCGGCGCAAATCGTCCAGAAGATCCGCCATGAACCCGCCGGGATAGTCCTCGTCGGTGCGGTTGTGCATGAGCACCGCCGGCGCGCCGTAGCGGGCGGCCACGTGCGCCATGTCCGGGTCGCGCTTAAAGCCCCAGATGTCGTTGATGATGTGGGCGCCGGCTTCCAGCGCCTGCCGCGCCACTTCCGCCTTGTGCGTGTCGACGGAAATCGGCAGGTCGACCTCCCGCCTGACCGCCTCGATCACCGGCAAAATGCGGGCCAGTTCTTCCTCCGCGCTCACCGGCTGATGGCCCGGCCGGGTCGATTCGCCGCCGATGTCGATGATGTCGGCGCCTTCCTCCGCCATCCGCACCGCGTGGCGCACCGCCCGCTCCACCGTCGTGTACCGCCCGCCGTCGGAAAAGGAATCCGGCGTCACGTTGAGAATGCCCATGATGAGCGTGCGTTCGCCGAGGACAAGAGTCTTGCCCCGGCAATCGATCACGCGCTTTTCAACCCGTACCCGCAGCATGGATCCGTCGCTCCTTCGCGTTGTTGTCCGGCCTCCCTCTTTTCGGCGTTTGTCCGGCCTTTTGCCGATCCGCCGTCACCCGTCCGCGGCGTTCGCCGCTTCGCGCTCCGTTTCCCGCCGGTAGGCCGCCTTCAGCCGCTCCGTCAGCGGGCCCGGCTTGCCGGACCAGCGCCAGCGCACGGCGCCCGTTTCGTCATAGACGGCATGAACCGGCACCAGTTCCTGCACCGAGTTGGTGAGGAACAGCTCGTCCGCCCGCCAGAGATCGTCCACCCCATACAGCCCTTCCCGCGCCTCGATGCCGTCTTCCGCCGCGAGGCGCAGCACCTCCCCCCGGGTCACGCCCGGCAGGATGCCCGTTTCGGCCGAAGGCGTATGCAGAACGCCCCCGGCGGCAAAAAAGACGTTGCTGACCACGCCTTCCGCCACCCGTCCGGCGGTGTCGAGAAACAGCCCTTCGGCCCCCGCCGCCCACGGATAGGTCGACAGCTCGCGTTTGGCCAGCACGTTGTTCATATAATGGAAGGATTTTTCCCGCACGCTCCCCTCCGGCGTGTTGCGGCGCAGCCGGAGCAGCTGCAGCGGCCGGCTGGCCGGCACCGGGGGGAGCGGTTTGCAGAAGATGACCGTCACCGGCGACTCGTATGGGCCTTCGGGCAATCCGAGGGGGCCTTCGCCGGCCGAAACGCTCAGGCGGACGATCCCGTCCTTGAGGCCGTTGGCGTCAAGAAGCCTGCGGATGAGCCGGCGCACCTCGCCTTCGTCGGGCTCGTGGCGGATGCCGAGCCGCCGGCAGCCGTCCGCCAGCCGCGCCAGATGCCGATCCAGAAGGAACGGCGCGCCGCCGTACGTGCGCATCGTCTCAAACAGGCCGATGCCGTAAAGAAAGCCGTGATCGAAAACCGACACCACGGCTCGTTCTTTCTCCACCAGCATCCCGTTCACGGCGACAAATCGCATCGTTCCCGTTTCGCCCGCCTTTCATGCATGCGCGTGGCCGCGCCACACTGCGGAATGCCCGGCCTCCGGCGGCAATGGCCAGGCGGCCGCAACGGTCCGGCAGCCGAAATGGCCGGACCGAAACAATGATCCGGCTTCCAAGGGCAATGACCCGGCCGCGAACATCACCGCCTGGTCAGATGGCGGCCGTTTCCGGCCATTGCGCGGCATTGGAGGCCGTGAAGTTGCGCAGCAGCCGGTGACCGTGCTCGGTCAGGATCGATTCCGGATGGAACTGCACGCCCTCGATCCGGTACGTTTTGTGCCGGATGGCCATGATTTCCCCTTCCGGCGTTTCCGCGCTGATCTCCAGTTCGGCGGGGAGCGTCTCCCGCCGCACGATGAGGGAATGGTACCGGGTGGCCGTAAAGGGGCTCGGAATGCCGTCGAACACCGTTCGGCCGTCGTGCAGGATGGACGACGTCTTCCCGTGCATGAGCCGCTCCGCCCGGACCACTTCGCCGCCGAACGCCTGCGCGATGGCCTGATGGCCGAGGCAGACGCCGAGGATCGGGATTTTTCCTTTAAAATGCTGGATCAAAGACAGGCAGATGCCCGCCTCGTTCGGCGTGCACGGACCCGGCGACAGCAAAATGTGATCCGGCCGCATCGCCTCGATGCCGGCCAGGTCGATCTCGTCGTTGCGCCGGACGGCGACCGTTTCGCCGAGCTCGCCCAAATATTGGACCAGGTTGTACGTGAACGAATCGTAATTGTCGATGACCAGAATCATGGCCGGCCGCCCTCCCCGGATCCGGGTGCAGAAATGGATGGTTCGCGCCGTTCGGCGGAAGGTTCGCGCCGCCCGGCGGATGCCGCCGCTTCTTGCTCGGCGTATTGGACCGCTTTCCACAGCGCCTTCGCCTTGTTCAGCGTCTCGGCGTATTCGCGCTCTGGATCGGAGTCGATGACGACCCCGCCGCCGGTCTGCACATGCACCACACCGTCTTTGATGACCATCGTGCGTATAAGAATATTAAATTCCATATCGCCGCCGTAGTCAATCCAGCCCAGCGAGCCGCAGTACGGGCCGCGGTGCACCGGTTCGAGCTCCTCGAGAATTTCCATCGTGCGCACTTTCGGCGCGCCCGTGATGGTGCCGCCCGGGAACATCGCCGCGATCACGTCGAAGGCGTCCTTCCCCGGCGCCAGTTCCCCTTCCACCTGGGACACCAGGTGCATCACGTGGGAATAGCGCTCGATGGCCATCAGTTCCGGAACCCGGACGGTGCCGCAGGCGCACACCCGGCCCAGGTCGTTGCGTTCCAGGTCGACGAGCATGACGTGCTCGGCCCGTTCCTTGCCGCTCGTCAGCAGTTCGCCGGCCATCCGCCGGTCCTCTTCCGGCGTCCGCCCCCGGCGCCGCGTGCCGGCGATCGGCCGGGTGGCCAGGCGATTGTTGCGACTTTTCACGAGCAGTTCCGGCGAAGCGGACACGAGGCGGAAATCGGGACAGCGCAGCACCCCCATGTAGGGCGACGGATTGAACAGCCGCAGCCACTCGTACAGATCTTCCGCGGCCACATGCGTGCGCTTCGACATCCGCTGCGACAGATTCACCTGGAACACGTCGCCCTGCGCGATGTACCGCCGGACGGCCTCCACGGCTTCCATGTAGGACGCTTTACTGAAGGGGCGGATCAGATCCAGGTTCTCCACGTCGATTTCCAGCCGGTCCGCCTCCGTCGCCGCCCGCCGCGCCTCCCGCCGCCGCAGCGCCCCGGGCGAAGCCGCCGCTTCGGCAATCGAACTCCAGACGACCAGCATGCGCCGGGTTTTGTCCGCCGCCTCGCGGTGCAGATGCGCCAGCCCATCCCCGGAAACAACATCGGGGACGACCGTCACGCAGGACAGCATCAATTCCTTCGTTTCATGATCGATGATCCACAGTTCGTCCAGCCGCAGGAGCACATAGTCCGGCAGCCCGAGATCGTCGGCGGCCCGCTCGGGCAGCCGCTCGATGGAGCGGGCGATGTCGTAGCTCCACAGGCCGGCGATGCCGCCGACAAACGGCGGTCCGTCTTCAACCCGCGGCCCGCGGCGCCCCGCGATCCAGCTCCGCACGACATCCAGCGGTTTGCCGGTCCGGACCGGCGGGCCGCCCGTTCCGGCGCCCGTTCCCGTCCACGGATCGTCCGCTGCCAGTTCGACCGCCCGATCACCCTTGCCGCGCAGCACGGCGGCCGGCCTGAGGCCCAGATAGGTGTACCGGCCGTCCTTGCCGCTTTCCATGATCACCGCATACGGAAAAGCGGCTTGCCAGGCGCCGCTCCATTCGGCGGGGCGGTTTTCGCCCGGTCCGAGCGGCACACGGCGGACAAGCGGCAGCGCGCTGAACCCGTCGCGCCGCCACATGCGCCATTGCTCCAGCGTGGTCACCGATTCTTCCAACGTGTCTTTGCTCCTCTCCAGGCCGATCGTTTCACCATTCGGCCTTCATGCGCATGCGGAAAAACCCGCCGTTCGGGCCGTCTGCATCCAGCGTGGCCAGCCAGACGGCCGTATCCGCTCCTTCGGTCGGCGACAGCGGCGCGTCTTCGCCGCCCATGTCCGTCCTGACCCGGCCCGGACACACCGCATTGATTTTGATTTCCCTGCCGTCCACCTCCAGGGCGGCCAGGCACGTGAGGAAGTTGACCATCGTCTTGGAAATGCGGTAGGCGGACGACTGCCCTTTCAACGCCGGCAGCACTTCGATGGATTGAAACGCCCCGAGTCCCGACGACAGATTGACGATCCGCCCGTAGCGGTGCCTTTTCATCAGGGGAACGGCCAGCTGGATCAGGTTCAGGACGCCGAAAAAGTTCGTGTCCAGCGTTTCGCGCACGACCGATTCTTCGACTTCCAGCACCGGCACCCCCCGGTCCAGCAAAACGGCCGCATTGTTGACCAGCACGTCCAGCCGGCCGTACGTTTCTTCGATCCGCTTCATCAACCCTTCGATGCTGCGACGGCTTCCGACGTCAACCACTTCGGGCCGGACGGGCGCTCCCGCTGCAGCCAGCTCGGCCGCGGCGTCTTTTCCCCTGGCCTCGTCCCGGCACCCGATCAGCACCGTCATCCCCATCAGCGAAAGCTGCCGCGCGATTTCCTTCCCGATGCCCCGGTTGCCGCCCGTGACCAGCGCGACGCGCTCGCCGGGAGGCGGAACGGGCGGCTGTCCGTTTTGGTTGGCCTGAACGGCCATCTGCATCAACCCCTTTTTTCCGGCAATAAAGAATAGCCCACACCATCCATCCGGTGAGGGCTGATTTGACGCATCGGAAGAGAGGCGGTTCCCCCGGACGGTCCGCCAAGGCCGCGGGCCTGTTGGCGGTCCGTCCGCCGCGGTCATCCGGCGATCATTCCTCGAATTGATACAGCGGCGTGCTCAGGTAGCGTTCGCCGTTGGACGGCACGACCGCCACGACGCGCTTGCCTTCGCCCAGCTGTTTGGCGACCTTCAGCGCGGCGAAGATGGCCGCACCGGAGGAGATGCCGCCCAGAATGCCTTCTTCCCGCGCCACGCGGCGGCTCGTTTCGAAGGCTTCCTCGTTCTCCACCGTGATGACCTCGTCGTAGATTTCCGTGTTCAGGATGTCGGGCACAAAGCCGGCGCCGATGCCCTGGATTTTGTGCGGGCCCGGTTTGCCGCCGGACAGAACCGGCGAAGCGGCCGGCTCGACGGCGTAGATTTTGATGTGGGGGAAGTGTTTCCGCAGCACTTCACCCGCACCGGTAATCGTGCCGCCCGTGCCGATCCCCGCAACGAAAGCGTCCAGCTTGCCGTCCAGCGAGTTGATGGCTTCGACGATTTCCGGTCCGGTCGTTTCGCGGTGGATTTTCACGTTGGCCGGGTTTTTGAATTGTTGCGGCATGAAATATTCCGGGTGTTCCGCCTTGATTTCCTCCGCCTTGCGGATGGCCCCTTTCATGCCTTCCGGTCCCGGCGTCAGAACCAGCTGGGCGCCGTAGGCGCGCAGCAGGTTGCGGCGCTCCAGGCTCATCGTTTCCGGCATGACCAGGATGGCCTTGTAGCCCTTGGCCGCGGCGACCATGGCGAGGCCAATGCCCGTGTTGCCGCTCGTCGGCTCGATGATGGTGTCGCCGGGCTTGATCAGTCCGTCCTTCTCGGCCTGTTCGATCATGCTGATGGCAATCCGGTCTTTCACGCTGGCGCCCGGATTCTGGAACTCCAGCTTCACGTAGATTTCCGCGCTTCCCGGCGGCACGACGCGGTTCAGCCGGACGAGGGGCGTGTCGCCGATCACTTCGGTGATGCTGTTCACAATTTTCGGCATCTTTCGGTCCTCCCAAAAACCAGTATTCCGAGTAATTCAGTTGGTTTTAATTAGCTTTATCATAGCAGTCCGCGTCCGCCTTGTCAATCAAAAATGTTCACACCGCATCGCTTTTCGTGCCGTCCGGGTCAACGGGCTCGCGCGGCATCGCGGCGAATCCACCGGAAACGTTGCCGCCGCGCGGCTTCCCGGCGCCGGGCCGATCCGCCGCATTCGCGCGGCATCGTTTCCCGGCGCCGCCGCTTCCCGGTTCCGCGGCCAGTCCGTCCGGGCAACGCCGTTGCCGGTCCCGCCCGTGGCGGTCAAAAACGTTCGCGCAGCATCGCTTCCAGCTCCGCCCGGTCAAACCGGTACGTTTCATTGCAGAAATGGCATGTCACTTCCGCACCGCCCTGTTCCTCGAGCAGGCTTTCCAGCTCTTCCCTGCCCAGGCTGACGAGGGTGTTTTCCACCCGCTCCCGGGAGCAGGTGCAGCGGAACGACAGGGAAATTTCATCCAGCACGTGCAGGTCGTCGACCAGCTGCCGGACGATGTCCTCCGGACCGCGCCCCTGCTCGATGTGGGCGGTGACGGAAGAAAGACGGCCGAGCCTCGCCTCCAGCCCGTCGAGCTCCCCGTCGGAAAGCCCCGGCATCACCTGCAGAATGAATCCGCCGGCCGCCTTCACCGACAAATCCGTATCCACCAGCACGCCCAGCGCCACCACCGACGGCGTCTGCTCGGAAGAAGCAAAATAATAGGTCAGGTCTTCCGCAATCTCCCCGGAGACGATGGGCGACGCGCCGCGATACGGCTCTTTCAGCCCCAAATCCTTGATCACGTGAATCATGCCCTGCCGTCCGACGGCGCCGGCGACATCCAGTTTCCCCGCCGCGTTCGGCGGCAGGTGGACGTGCGGGTTGTCCGCGTAGGCGCGCGCATGGCCCGCGCTGTCGGCATCGGCGACGATCTGCCCGAGGGGTCCGTTCCCCTTGATCTGCACCGTGAGACGTTGCCCGTCCTTGAGCATGAACCCCATCATCGCCGTCCCCGTCACCGTCCGTCCGACCGCCGCGGCGGCCGTCGGCAGCAGATCGTGACGGCGCCGGATTTCCTCCACCAGCCCGGTGGACAGGGCGCCGAATACGCGCAGCTTGCCGCCCAGGGCGACGCCCCGGAACAGCCGGTCTTTTCCCTTTTGCATCGCAGTCCTCCCGAGTTTGAATCCAAACGTCACGACGCATTCCGTTCGTACAAAATGAGCAGGCCGTCCAGCGTCAGCATCGGGTCGACTTTCTGGATCGTTTTCGATTCGCCGGCGATCAGGCCGGCCAGGCCGCCCGTGGCGATGACGTTGGCCTTGAGGCCGAACTCTTCTTCCATCCGCGTCACGATGCCGTCGACCTGGCCGGCAAATCCGTAGATGATGCCCGCCTGCATCGACGCCACGGGGTTGCGGCCGACGGTGCTCTTCGGCTTCGCCAGCTCGATCCGCGGCAGTTTCGCCGCCCGGCTGTACAGCGCCTCGGTGGAAATGCCGATGCCCGGCGCGATGGCGCCGCCCAGGTAATCCCCCCTGGCGTCGATGAAATCGAACGTGGTGGCCGTGCCGAAATCGACCACGATGAGCGGCGGACCGTATTTCTCGATGGCCGCCACCGCGTTGACGATCCGGTCGGCGCCGACGTCCCGCGGATTTTCGTAGCGGATGTTGAGGCCCGTTTTGATGCCCGGTCCGACGATGAGCGGCTCCTTGCCGATGTATTTTTTGCACATCGCCTCGATGGCCGGCATGATGGGCGGCACGACGGAGGAGATGATGACGCCCTCGATCCGCTCCATCCGGATGCCGGCGTGATGGAACAGGTTGTACACCAGGATGCCGTATTCGTCCGCCGTGCCGGTCCGGTTGGTGCTCAAGCGCCAATGGTGCAGCAGTTTGCGGTTTTCGTAGGCGCCGATCACGACGTTGGTATTGCCGATGTCCATCACGAGGATCATGCCCGTCCCCCCCGATTGCGGCGGTCCGTTTTGATGTCGCCCAGATCCAGGCTGATGTCGACGGCCCGCACGGAGTGCGTCAGGCAGCCCGCCGAAATGACGTCAACGCCCGTTTCGGCGATGGCGCGCACCGTCTCCAGCCGGACGCCGCCGGACGCTTCGACGATCGTCCGCGGCGAACGGGCCCTGATGAGCCGGACCGCTTCCTTCATGTCCTCAAGCGGCATGTTGTCCAGCATGATGATGTCCGCGCCGGCTTCGAGGGCTTCCTCCACCTGTTGCAGCGTCTCCGTTTCCACTTCGATGGTCATCGTGTGGGGAATCGACGCCCTGGCCCGCGCCACCGCCGCCCGGATGCCGCCGGCGGCCTTGATGTGGTTGTCCTTGATCATGACCGCGTCCGACAGGCCGAAGCGGTGGTTGTGCCCGCCGCCGATCCGCACCGCGTATTTCTCCAGAAAGCGGTGGCCCGGCGTCGTCTTGCGGGTGTCCACGATCCGCACGCCCGGCACATCCCGCACCGCCTCGACGAACCGGCGGGTCGCCGTGGCGATGCCGCTCAACCGCTGCAGCAGGTTCAGCGCCAGCCGCTCCGCCGTCAGAATGCCGCGCGCCGGGCCGCTCACTTCCGCGATGACGGTTCCTTTTGCCACAAAAGCGCCTTCTTCCGCCCGGGCCGCAAATTCGATGGCCGGATCCGCCTGCCGGAACGCTTCGCGGGCGGCCGGCAGCCCCGCCAGCACCGCGTCCTCCTTCACGTGAAGGAATCCCCGCACCACGGCATCCGCCGGCAGAACGGCCCAGCTCGTCACGTCGCCGCCGCCGGCGTCTTCCTCCAGCCATTCCGCGATCTTTTTTCGAAGCAGCGCCATGTTCAGTTCCGGCCCGCCGGGCGCCGCGGCCGCCCGCGCCGGCGGGGCATCCGCCGCGGACGCCCCCGCCGCCGGCATGTTCGCCGCCGGCCCTTCCGGGACGGTCATGCCCGGTCCGCCCGCGCCGGAAGCGGGCGTCCGTTTGGCTCCGGTATCATTCATTGCCGATCGGCTCCTCCGTCATGCCCTTTTCGATATGCCACAGCAAATGCTTCCGCCATGCGCGGTCATCCGTTTCCGGATAGTCTTCCCGGTAATGGCCGCCCCGGCTCTCGGTCCGGACGAGCGCCGCCCGGGCGGCGATGAGCGCGCAGGTGAGCATGTTGGCGAATTCGAACTGTTCCCGGGTCGCAAGCCGGCGCTCCAGGAGGGGCAAATGCTTCTCCAGTTCCCCGATGCCCTTTTCCAGCCCGGCCTTGTTCCGCTTCAGCCCCACATGCCGGAGCATCACCTTCTGCAGCTTCAGCCGCCGTTCCGCGACGGAATGCCCGGCGGGCGTCCGGCGCCCGAGATCGACGCCGGCCCCGGCCGGAACCGCAACCGGCGGCAGCGAGCGGATCCGCTCCACGATGCGCCGGCCGAACACGACGGCTTCGGACAGGGAATTGCTGGCGAGCCGGTTTGCGCCGTGCACGCCGGTGGACGCCGCCTCCCCGCAGGCGAACAGCCGCCGGATGTTCGTTTCGCCGTGCAGGTCCGTGCGGACGCCGCCCATCATGTAGTGGGCCGCCGGCGCCACGGGAATCCAGTCGCTCGTCAGATCGAGGCCGTACTGCAGGCACGTTTCGTAAATGGTCGGAAACCGCTGCCGCACCATGTCCGCCGGCTGATGGGTAATGTCCAGATAGACGTACGTGGCGCCCGTCCGCTCCATCTCCGCCACGATGGCCCGCGCCACCACGTCCCGCGGCGCCAGTTCCATCATGGGATGGTAGCGTTCCATAAAGCGTTCCCCGCGGATGTTGCGGAGCACGGCGCCTTCCCCGCGCACCGCCTCGGAGATGAGAAAGCGCGGCGCCCCCGGATGGCACAGGGCCGTCGGGTGGAACTGGATGAACTCCAGGTCGCGCACGATGGCGCCGGCCCGGTACGCCATGGCCACGCCGTCGCCGGTGGCCACGTCCGGGTTGGTCGTGTAGCGGTACAGCTGCCCCGCGCCTCCCGTGGCCAGCACCGTGGCCTTGCCCGCGGCGAACACGAGGGAGCCGTCCGGCTTCAGGACGAGGGCGCCGCGGCATTCCCGGCCGTCCGAAACCAGATCGACGACGAAATGATTGTCCCACAGTTCGATGTTCGGATGCGCCGCGGCCCGTTCCGACAGCGCCCGCACGATTTCCGCGCCCGTGGCGTCGCCGTTGGCATGCAGAATGCGCCGGTGGCTGTGGGCGCCTTCCCGCGTCAGGGCGAAGGCGCCGTTTTCGACGTCAAAATTTGTGCCCAGTTTCACAAGTTCGAGAATGCAATCCGGCCCTTCCGTCACGAGCACCCGCACCGCCTCGGGCCGGCACAGTCCGGCACCGGCGGCGAGGGTGTCCTCCAGGTGGAATTCCGGCGAATCGTCGTCGGAAATGACAGCGGCAATGCCCCCCTGGGCATGCCGCGTGTTGGATTCGAGCAGCGATTTTTTCGTGATGACCAGCACCCGCTCGCGCTCCGCCGCCTTCACCGCCGTGAACAGGCCGGCGATGCCGGCGCCGATGACGACGACGTCCGCTTCGATCCGCGGCAGGGCGTCCACCCGATAGTCGATGAGGGAACGGGGAATCATGCGCCGGCCACCTCGAGCATCCGTTCCAGCGCCCGGCGGGCTTTGTCCGCCACCGCGGGCGGCACGTAGATTTCCGGCTCCATCCGTTCCAGGGCGCGCACCAGCTTTTTCAGCGTATTGACTTTCATGTTCGGGCAGACGAGATATTTGGACGCAAAATGGAACGTCTTGTGCGGGCTGTCCTTGCGCAGCTGATACCCGGTGCCGTCCTCGGTGCCGATGATGAACTCGTCGTGCGGCGACTCCCGGCAGTACTTGATGATCGCCGTCGTGCTGCCGACGAAATCCGCCGCCGCCACCACTTCCGGCCGGCATTCCGGATGCACGACCACCTGCGCGTTCGGATATTTGGCCTTCATCTCCTCGATGTCCCGGATCGTCAGCATGTCGTGCGTGTTGCAGTAGCCTTCCCAGATGATCATTTCCTTGTCCGTGTGCTTCGAGACGTAGTGGCCCAGATTTTTGTCGGGCGCCCAGATGACCTTTTTCGTCGGGACCGAATTGACGATCTTGACGGCGTTGCTGGACGTGCAGACGATGTCCGTTTCCGCCTTGACTTCCGCCGACGAATTGATGTACGTGACCACGGTCGCGTCGGGATGCTGCGCTTTCAGCTTCCGCAGCCCGTCCGCGTTCACCATGTCCGCCATCGGGCAGCCGGCCCGCTCGTCGGGTATGATCACCGTCTTGTCCGGCGCCAGAATTTTCGCGCTTTCCCCCATGAAATGCACGCCGCAGAACACGATCACGTCCGCGTCGGTCTGGGCCGCCTTCTGCGCCAGCAGGAACGAATCCCCGCGGAAATCGGCCACTTCCTGTATTTCATCCCGCTGATAATAATGGGCGAGAATGATCGCGTTCCTCTCTTTCTTGAGCTGCATCAGGCGCTCCTTCAGTTCCCGGTTCTGCGCCGCCCGATGCTCGAGGGCCAATGCTTCCATCGCCCGACTCCCCTTCTGTGATTGCAAATGGTGGAAAATGATCGCATCCGATGGTGGCCGGCTTTGTCGGCTGTATCGTTAGCGTTTGCGATTTACACCTTAATGTACACCAACGGCCAAAAAGGTGTCAATCAACGGAGCGGATAGCGGTCCAGGCACTCGTACATCGGTTGCCGGCCCATATGGGTGCGGTACAGCACCAGTTCCCCGACGTCCCATGCGGGCGCGGTCCCGTTTTCCAAAAGCGCGGCAAAGGCCGCCGACAGCCGGGCCGGATCCGCCGGTCCCGTACCCGTCCACTGGCGGGCCACCGTCACGTGGGGCGCATACGGACGCGTTTCCGGCGCAAAGCCGAGCCCGGCGAGCGCCTGCTCCGCCGCCTTCTGCAGCGCGCCGAGCGCCGCCCGGTCGCCGCCGACGCCCATCCACAGAATTCTCGGCGACGCGGGACGGCCGAAGACGCCGGGCGGGGCAAGGCGCAGCGAAAACCGGCCGAAGCGCGCCGCCACCGGCGCCACCGCCTCCCGCAGCGCGGGCGCAAGGAGCGGGTCCTGCGGGCCGAGGAATTTCACCGTAATGTGATAGTCCGCCTCGTGCACCCATTTGCGGAAGGACAGTTCCCGCCGGGCGGCGGAGGCCGCCTCCGCCAGAAGCCGTTTGATGCCGTCGGGCAGCGGCACGGCGATGAACAGGTTCGGATGCCGGCCCGGTCCGTTCCCCGCTTCTGCGGCTTTCGTCGGTGAAGCGGCTGCCATCGCGATTCCTCCTTTTCGCTGTCGGAAACATGCCGGATGATTTTTCATGCAAAAATCGAACAACCCCCGCCATTCAACCCCGCCGTTCCAATAGCGCCGCCATCCAAAACACCCGGCTGTTCGTCCCGGCAGGCCGGTCAGGGCGCAAACAAAGAAGCTGCCGCCGGTCCTGCGTCTCCGGGGCAGCTTTGCTGCTTGCCGTTGTCCGCCGTCTCGCGTCCGGTCCGCCCTGTTCGGACCGACGCCTTCGGCCTGTCTCCGATTCCCGTCTCACGGAGCTGTTCCCTTCTCGCCGGGGCGCCCCGGCCGGGCCTGTGCCGGCTTCCGTCCGGCGGTCATGCCTTCTTTCCGCCGTCGTCCGGTTCGTTCCGCTCGAAGTTCAGCCTGTTGGACGCGTCGCCCTCCGGCTTCGGCTGGATGTTGATGCGGATGTCCTCATCCGGCGCCGTCCCGCGGCCCGTCTGCTCCGGCGCGGAAGCCGCGCCGCCGGCGCCCGCCGCGGAACCGGATGCGCCGCCCGGCGCGGTGCCGGCCACGGCATCCGCCGTATGGAAGCTTCCGTCGAACGCCTTGCCGGCCGCACCGGCGGGCTTGCCCCTCTCGGCGGTTCCCGGCTCCCCGCCCGCGTCGCGGGCGCCCGCCGGCTGATGGCCGGCCGGGCTTTCCTGCCGGACCGGCACGGCCGATCCGGTCCGGTCCTTCACGCCGCCGGGTTCCTTCGCGCCGGCGCCCGCCCCGTCTTCGGCAACGCTGGCGAAGATGCCGGTTTTGCGCTCCTCGGCCAGCGCCGACTCGTCGATCCGGCCCGTCTCGATCAGCTGCTTGATCATGGCGAAGTCGAGGGTTTCACGCTCCAGCAGCGTGTTGGCGATCAGGTGCACCTTGTCCTCGTGTTCGATCAGAAGCTGCCTTGCGCGCTCGTAGCATTCGCGGATGATCCGCTGCATCTCCTGGTCGATTTCGTAGGCGATGGCGTCGGAGTAGTTCTGCTCGTGGGCCAGATCGCGGCCGAGGAACACTTGTCCCTGCGAGTGGCCGAACTGCATCGGACCGAGTTTCTCGCTCATGCCGTATTCCGTGATCATGCTGCGCACGATCTGGGTGGCCTTCTTGAAGTCGTCGTAGGCGCCGGTGCCGATTTCGCCGATGTACAGCTCCTCGGACACGCGCCCGGCAAGCAGGCCGACCACGCGTTCGAGAAGCTCTTTCTTCGTGATCAGCAGGCGGTCTTCCTTCGGCGTCATCATCACGTACCCGCCGGCGCGGCCGCGGGGGATGATGGTCACTTTCTGGACCATGTCGGCGTGTTCCAGATAGTAGCCGGCGATCGTATGGCCCGCTTCGTGGTAGGCGATGATCCGCTTTTCCCGCGGGCTGATGATCCGGCTCTTCTTCTCCACGCCGACCATGACCCGCTCCACCGCTTCCTCGATTTCCTTCATCGAAATTTCCTTCCGGTTGCGGCGGGCGGCCAGCAGCGCCGCTTCGTTCAGCAGGTTTTCCAGATCCGCGCCGGTAAAGCCCGTCGTGAACCGGGCGATGACGTCCAGCTTGACGTCCTTGGCCAGCGGCTTGTTGCGGGCGTGCACCTTCAGCACGGACTCGCGCCCCTTGACGTCGGGACGATCCACAGTGATCTGGCGGTCGAACCGGCCCGGGCGGAGCAGCGCCGGGTCGAGGATGTCCGGCCGGTTGGTGGCGGCGATGATGATGATGCCTTCGTTGACGCCGAATCCGTCCATCTCGACGAGCAGCTGGTTCAGCGTCTGCTCCCGCTCGTCGTGGCCGCCGCCGAGGCCGGCGCCCCGCTGGCGGCCGACCGCGTCGATTTCGTCGATGAAAATGATGCAGGGCGCGTTTTTCTTCGCATTTTCAAACAGGTCGCGAACACGCGAAGCGCCGACGCCGACGAACATTTCGACAAAGTCGGAACCGCTGATGCTGAAGAAGGGAACGCCGGCTTCCCCGGCCACCGCGCGGGCGAGCAGGGTTTTCCCCGTCCCCGGGGGACCCACCAGCAGGACGCCCTTCGGAATGCGGGCGCCCACCGCCGCAAACTTGCGCGGGTCCTTCAGGAATTCCACGACTTCCACGAGTTCCTGCTTTTCTTCGTCAGCCCCGGCCACGTCATCGAACGTGACTTTCTTTTTGTCCTCGGTGTACAGTCGGGCGCGGCTCTTGCCGAAATTCATCACCTTGCCGCCCCCGCCCTGCGCCTGGTTGAGCAGGAAGAAAAACAGAATGAAAATGATGACAAACGGGATCAGGGTCGTCAGGAAGGACAGCCAGACGCTGTCCCCCTCCATCGGCAGCCACGTGACCTGGACCCCGCTGGATTCGATCATCCGGATGAATTCCTCGGACACGGGTCCGCGCGTGCTGAACGGCCGGCCGGACTGGAACGTGCCCGTGACCAGATAGGTGTAGTCGTCAAACCGGACATTGAGCTGGGTGAACTCCTTGTTCTGCAGGGCCGTCAGGAATTGGTCGTACCGCAGCTCATCCCGCTGCTCGTTCCTGGTGCTGAACACCTGGAAGATCCCGACGATGATGAGAAAAATGATTATATAGAACCCGGTATTCCGGATGACTTTGTTCATCCCTGACCTCCTCTCGGGCCGCAACTTGCTTTATTTTATCACAGTCCAATCCGTCACCACAACAAATGACGGCCGCTGCCCGCGGCGGTCACTTTTCCCCGTACACTTCCGGTTTCAGCACGGCGATGAACGGCAGGTTGCGGTATTTCTCCGCGTAGTCGAGCCCGTAGCCGACCACGAATTCGTCGGGCAGCGTGAACCCCTTGTACTCGATGTCGAGGTTCACCTTGCGCCGATCCGGTTTGTCCAGCAGGGCGACGACCGCCACGGATCGGGCGTTGCGCCGCTCCAGCACGTCGATCAGGTAGCTGAGCGTCAGGCCGGAGTCGATGATGTCCTCGACGATGATGACGTCCCGGCCTTCCACGGACACCTCGAGATCCTTGATGATGCGGACGACGCCCGACGATTTGGTGGAACTGCCGTAGCTGGAGACGGCCATGAAATCGATTTCGACAGGGATGTCAATGGCCTTCGCCAGATCCGCCATGAACATGAAAGCGCCCTTCAGCACGCCGATCAAAAGCGGATTGCGGTCCCGGTAGTCTGCCGAAATTTTCGCGCCGAGTTCCCTGATCTTCGCCTGCAGCTGTTCTTCCGTCAGCAAAATGTCCTTCAGATCTTGATGCAAATTTGGACCCTCCCGGTAATGATCAATATGTGGGCAATCAGCCATCCATGCGATCTCCGTCCGGAACCGGTTCGAAACGGAGCACGAGCACCCGCTTCGTGCCGCCGTCCACCGGCGCATGACGGGAACGGCGCACGCCGGCGAGCCACAGCAGCCGGCCGGCCGCGTCGGCCACCACGGGCACGGCGTCCCGCCGGTCGGGATCGATTTTCAGATCCATGAGAAGCTTCTTCACCTTCTTGCTGCCGGCCATTCCGAACGGTTGCAGGCGATCTCCGTCCCGGCGCGAACGAACCGTCAGGGGAAGGGCCAGCGCGTCGGCGTCGAACGCCGCCGCATGCCGGCCGGTCCAGTCCGCCGGCAAGCCCGCCGGCCGGCCGCCGCCGGCGCCGGCGAAACCGGCAAACGGCCCGACCAGTTCGGCGCGGATGACGCCGACGCCGGGGATGACGAGTTCGCCGTCCCCGGGGTCAAACTCGTACGCAAAAGGAATGGCGGGCATCTTTCCGCCGTCCGTCGGCGCTTTCTCCCAGACAATCCGGTCGTACCGCCGGACGAACCGGATGCCGCGGCCGACGTCCATAGACAAAGAAGGCGGCGAACCTCGTTCGATCGCCGTCCGTATCGATTCGATCGCGGTGTAATCGGAAAATCTCGGGTCACCGGCAAGATAATTTAATATTAGTTTAATCATTCTCCTTTGTAAAGCGACCGGTTCCGCCAGAAACGCCGTCCGTCCGAGGCACGTCCGGCCGTCCTCCGTCCGGGCCAGTTCCCGGAGGCGGCTTTGCGCCAGCACGTCCAGAAACCGGTCTTCTTCCCCCGCAATTTCCGCAAGGCGCCCGAGCGCTTCCGGCAGTTTCGGCTGTTCTTTGGCCAACAGGGGCATGATGTCCAGCCGGATCCGGTTGCGCAAATAGCTTCTCGATTCGTTGCTGGCGTCCGCATGATGCGGAATGTTCCATTCAAGAACATAATCGAGAATCTCTTTTTTTCTTATACGCAATAAAGGACGGACAAGTTTTATCCCGTTTTCGGACCGCACCGGCGCCATGCCGGCAAGCCCGGTCACCCCGGCGCCCGACAACAGGTTCATCAGCACCGTTTCCGCCTGGTCGTCGAGATGGTGGGCCAGCGCGATCGCCTTCGCCCCGCAGACGGCCGCCGTCTCGCGCAGAAACCGGTAGCGGAGCTCGCGTGCCGCCGCCTGGGCGTTCATCCCCTTCGCGCGGGCAAAGCCCGGCGCATCGACGCGCGCCATCCGGAACGGCACGCCGAGCTTTGCGGCAAACGCCTCCACCGTCCGCGCTTCCGCGTCCGATTCGGCCGGGCGGAAGCCGTGGTGCACGTGGGCCGCCACGAGGCGATAGCCGAACTCGTCCGACAGGCGGGCCAGCACATGCAAAAGGGCCATGGAATCCGGCCCGCCGGATACGGCGCACACCACGGCGTCCCCCGCTTCAACCGCAAGGCTGCTCCGCAGCGATCGCCTGACCTCGGGCGCCAAATCCACGACCCCTCACCCTGCCTTTCGTCCGTGCCCGCCTGCCGCCGGCACCCGGTATTCAGTTCCTTTTATATAGGAAGCTTTGCCGAATTGCAAGTCAAAACCCGATCGATTTCGGCCGTTCGACGGCCGCCGTTTTCCGCCAGCGCACCGGCGCCCACTCGGGGACGTACCGTTTGATGCGGGCCACCACCACGGTCATGTCGTCGCGAATTTCGCCGCCGTGGCGGCGGATGACCGATTCCAGCAGGCAATCGGCGATGTCCTGGGGGTCTTCCGCCTCGATCTCGGACAAAATGCGGCGCATCCACAGCTCCTTGTTCACCGTCGGGCCGGGCGCGTCATAGATGCCGTCGGTCATCAGGACGAGAATGTCCCCGGGCTTGAGAGGCACCGTCACGGCGTCGATCTCGATTTCCTGCAAAATGCCGGCCGGCAGGTTGCCGGCGGCCACCGGGATCACCTCGCCGCCCCGCTTGATGAAGCTCGGCGTCGATCCGCTTTTCAAAAACGTCGCTTCGGCCGTGTACAGGTCGATCAGGGCCAGGTCGATGGTGGTGAACATTTCGTCCGCGGACCGCAAAAGCAGGACCGAATTGACCGACTTGACCGCCAGCCGCTCGTCCATGCCCGATTTCAACAGTTGCTCCAGGATCGACAGGGCGCTGGCGGATTCCCGCTTCGCCCGCTCCCCGTTGCCCATGCCGTCGGAAAGCGCCGCGACGAACTTGCCGCTTGAAAGCTCGGTCAGCGTGAAGCTGTCGCCGGAAAGCAGCCCGCCGCCCTTGGCGGCGCAGGCGAAGCCCGCCTCGACCTCGAAGGCTTTCGCCGACACGAACACCGCCGCGGCCAGCCCCTTTCCGCCGGCGATCGCTTCCTCCCGCTGCACGACGATGTTTTCCCCGAGAATGTCCGACAACAGCGGCGCGATCACCTTGCGGCACACGTCATGGCCGTCGGAAAACCCGTGCACGATCTCGATTTCCACGCGGCCTTCGTCCAGACTGATGATTTCGATGCCGTGCACCGAAAGGCCCAGCTGTTCCAGCGCCGCGCGGATCTGCTCTTCCTGCCGGTGCATTTCCTGCCCTTCGCGCTTGATTTCCCGCGCCAGATCCATCATCACCCGGGAGACGCCGTGCAGCTGGTCGGCCACGAGCCGGCGGCTGTCCTGCAGCTGCTTTTTCCACCGCAGGTCGTTTTGGCGAAGCTCGTAAAGATGCTTCATCAGCTCCAGCATGTTTTCCGTCCGGACGCAGGCCTGCTTCCACTCGCCGCGGATCGCGTCCTTGCCGATGTCCGGACGGTCTTCCACCGCCCGCATCATCTCCGTCATGTAGGCCAGCGTCCGGACATATTTCTCGTCCCAGCACTGCCGCTTCCGGAAACAGCCGCTGCACGCCTTCGCCGCCGCTTCGCCGATGAACTGCGCTTCCCGTTCCCGCCGGCCGGCATCCGCCTCCTCCCGTTCCGCCGGCTGGAAGCTGGCGGCCAGCTGCCGGAACACCTCGGAAAACTGCTCGACCCGCCCCGCCGTGATGTCCCGCACCCGCCGCGCGTACTCGTGCTGCGACCGGGCGTACTCCTGCGTCCCCGGCACGAACCGGGCCAGAAAACCGATCAGCGAAGCCGGTGCGAGCAAAAACAGGATCGAGGCGACGCCCGTTTCCAGCAGGGCGGCGGCCACGTCGCCCTTCTCGCCGGCATACATCACGATGAGCAGCGAACCGATGGAAAGACCGGCGATCGCCCCGATGCGCCCGCCTTCCCGGAACAGGCCCGCCAGAAGGCCGGCGAAGGCCAATACGCCGATTTCCCTGAGCGCCGCGACGTCGGCCAGGCTCAGGATGAGGCCGGTCACCGCGCCGGAAGCGGCGCCGACGGGCGCCCCGCCCGAAAAGGCGAACGCGGCGATCAGCCAGCGGCCCAGCACGCCCTGCGCCGACACGCCGCCGGCCGCCCAGCCGACCGCGCCGGTCAAAAGCGACGCCAGCAAAATCATCAGGCAGACGATTTCTTCGCTCCTCAGTTTGACCGCCCTGCGGCCGGACAACGCCAGCGCGGGAAAGGCCAGCAGAAACATGTGGGCCAGCACGAAACTGAGGGACGCTTCCACCGTCGTCATCACGAGCCCGAACCAGGTCAACCCCGTTTCCAGCGACGAAACGAACAGCTCCACGGCGAAAACGGAGAAAAACACGGCCGCGGGCGCCCGGGACGGCTCCGCCCGCCCGAGCATCTCCAGCCCGCGCATCAGGCCGTGAAAAAGGATCAGCTGGCCGGCCAGCTCGAACCCGTGGGGCTCGGCCGCCAGAAAACCGCCCGCGGTGATCGCCATTCCCGTCCAGAACAGCGATTCCCGCCGCATGAAAAAGACCGCCGCAAAGAACGCCGCGGCAAAAGGGGACAGCCCGCCGAGAATCGCCGCCCGTCCGAGCAAAACCCCCATGGCGGACAACACAAGCGGCCACTTCGCCGCCGCCGCCGCACGGACCGGGCGGCTCCTGGCCGCCGCCGCCTTCCATCGCTCCCACCTGCTTCGTCCCGTCCGGGCCCCGCGCGGCGGCAGCCGGTCACGTTTGCGCTCCAGCATGGACGTTCGAGACACCACCCTCAAGACAAGAGTGCCTCTATTATAGGAGCTTGTCCCGTCAGAAGTGTGTCGCTTTCCTGCGGCGGTCCCTTGAAATTTTGCGACAAAAAAGCATGCAAAAACCCGCAGAACGCCGTTCTGCGGGTGAGCATGCGGCCGTGTGTCAGCCCCGTCGTCCGCCGCGGCCGCCGCGTTTGGACTCGGTGTGCTTGCGGAGCGAAGACATGCGCTCTTCGCTGTCTTTCAGAAACCGCATCATTTTTTCTTCAAATGAAGCAGAAGCCGATTTTCCCGATCCCGCCGACCGCGGGCGGAAGCCCCGGTCATCACGCCGGCCGGGCGGCCGTTCGGAAGCCGGCTTTTCCACCGCCCTGCGGATGGAAAGGCCGATTTTGCCGTCTTTGTCCACATGGATGACCTTGACCGTCACCACGTCGCCGATTTTCAGATGGTCGTTGACATCTTTCACGTACGTGTCGGCGATTTCGGATATGTGAACAAGTCCCGTCACGCCCCCGGAAAGATCGACAAACGCGCCGAAATGCGTAATGCCCGTGACCTTGCCTTCCAGCTTGGCGCCCACTTCAATTGTCATAAAAAAGATGGTTCCTCCTTGATACAAAAAAGCCGGTTTTGCCCGGGGGCATCGGCAAACGATTGTTTTGCTTCCGCCGTACCGTTGATGTGAAGATTATACATGATGAAAAAAGCGCCGGTCAATAACCCCGGCGCCCGTTGTTGCAACGGATTTGACGGATGCTTACGGTTCCTTGAACAGCGTCTCGCCGTCCCGTACCATCTGGAAGTCGGCCTTCGCCCGCTGCTCGATGTATTCGGGATCGTTCAGCCGGATGATCTCCAGCTTCAGCTGCTCGTTTCGCGCCCGCACCTCGGCCATCCGCGCCTCCAGTGCCGCCAGCTTGTCCAGCTTCTCCTCCGCCACGGCCGCCAGCTGGAACGCCGCCATCATCGACCAGCCGACGAAGGCGAGAAGCAGCATGAGCACAACCCGGATGCGGCGGCGGGCGCCGCGGTTGCCGGCCGGTGTTTTCGGTTGTCGCGCATAAGCGGCCATCTCGTGCATGCGGCGAAAGTCCTCCCGTCAACGCGTCGATGCCATGCGACGCTCCAGCGCGTTCAGACGTCAATGCCGCCGAAAGCGCAGGCGTGTCCATAGAAATTTACTCCATTTTAGCACAGATCGGCCGAAGGATACAGAGACTCCGGTGATGATTCGCGAGACCCAGCGGACGAGGCGCCGGACCGCCCGGCCGGTCCACTTGAGCGGCCGCCAGACGAGCGCGTCGAGCACCCGCACCAGCCAGGCGAAAAGCCGTTCCATGAAGCCGAGGAACCGGTCCACGCCCTTTCGGTACCAGCCGCCGGCCAACAGGAGATACAGCACGGCGCCGATGCCGAGGCCGAGAAACACGAAGGGCCGCACCACCCCGCCGTTGGCCTTCACCAGCACGCGAAACACAAACAGCGTCGCGGCCACCCAGTACAGCACATCCAGCAGGGCTCTTGCGCCTCCGCCGAAACGGAAGCGCCGCGCCGTCACGTTGATCGTATCGAAAACCGCGCCGAGCAGCGCTCCGCAGCCCGCCATCCAGGCCATCGTCAAAAACTGGACGTCCAGGCTCACTTGAACAACTTCCCGATGAAGCCCTTGCTTTTGCCCTGCTGGCCGTCGAGATAGACGATTTCGTTGACGTGGCCCTCGATGGCGACCAGCCCCTGTTCCAGATTCAGCGTTTTCATGTGCAGGTTGTTGCCGCGGACCGTCAGAAAGCCGCACTCCGTCTCGAGCAGGAACTCCTCGCTGTCGAAGCTTTCCACGTTCATCACGCCGCTGATCTCGAGCGTCTTGCGGTTCATCATTTTGATTTCCTGCCGCTTCGGCCGATTCGTCTCGATCATGTCCGGCACGCCCCTTCCCTCGCAACCGCCGCCGGAAAACGCGGGGCCAAACCGCTCCCGGTTCGGCGGGATCCCGTCCTATCCTAACCATATGGAGGTCCGGGCTTGTTTAGAACAGGCCGGCCGTCAGGCCGCCGCGGCTTGCGCCGTCCCCCGGGCGTCCGCCTCTTGCGAAAATGCTGTTTCTTTTTGGCGACGTTTATGTTAAGCTTTGTTCGAACGGCACTCCTCTCTTGGACCGGTGCGGCCCGTCCGCGGCGGTTCAAAGCGGGGTTTTTTTGTTTTTTGACTTCCGGTTTCCTTCCGAACGGCAACATTCCATTCCGACAAGACGGACAAACGAGGGCGGAAATACCCATGCACGTGTTTGCATACATTTTCTGGAACAACGTCCTGCCGCTCGCGGTGGTGATCGCCGCCGGCATCCTCTTGCAGCGGCTGTTCAGGCTGGACATCCGCACGCTTTCGAAAATGAATTTCCACCTGTTCTCCCCCGTCGTCATCTTCCGGCTGCTGTACGAGACGGACATTGCGGCAGGCCTGTTTGGCCGGGTGATCCTGTTCGTCCTGCTGTTTGAGGCGCTGCAGTTTGCGCTGGCGGAATCGGTCGCCCGCCTCCGCGGCCTCCGGGACGGGAAGAAGGCCGCCATGCGCAACAGCGTGCTCTTTTACAACAGCGCCAACTACGGCCTGCCGCTCAACCAGCTCGTGTTCCGGGGCGATCCGTACACGCAGTCGGTGCAGATCCTGGTCATGATGACGCAGTCGCTATTGCCGAACACCTACGGCATCTACAGCGTCAACGCGCACCGTTTCGGATGGCGCCGGACGCTGAAGGTGATCGCGGCCATGCCGGTCATCTACGCCATTCCGCTGGCCATCGGCCTGCGCGCCGGCGGGGTGGAACTGCCCGTCTTTTTGTATACGCCGCTCAATTATCTGGCCGACGGCTTTTTCGGCTTTGCGCTGTTCACCCTCGGCGCCCAGCTCGGGAACATGCCGTGGCGCATCACGAAACGGGAGGCGCTGGACGTGTCGCTGGCGACTGCCATGCGCCTCGCGGGCGGCCCCGCGCTGGCCTGGCTGGTCACGTGGATGCTGGGCATCGACGGCCTTCTGGCCGCGGCGCTGATCGTCTCCTCCGCCGTGCCGACGTCATTGTCCAGCGCGCTGATCGCCGTGGAATTCCGCAACGAACCCGAGTTCGCCTCGCAGACGGTCCTCGTGTCGACCCTGCTCAGCATGGTGACGGTGACGCTGGTGATCCAGCTGATCGGGATTGCGTGAAACGTTCCGTCCGCCGGGAGCGCCGGGATGCGCCCGGCGCCGGCTTTTCTCCGCCAACAACGAAATGCCGCCGGTCCCGGCAGTTTCGGCACCACCGGCGACCGGCGACAAATCGGCTTTGCCCGGACTTTGCTCTCCGCTGTTTTTCGCTCTCCGTGCTTCTCCCGGTTCAGGCAGGCGCAAGCCCGCATCCGTGCTTCTCCCGGTTCAGGCAGGCGCAAGCCCGCGATCCGCAATGTCACGCAAGATCCGCGGCTTCACTCATAATCCGCCATTTCGGGCACTTCCCGGCGAAGGAACGCGGCCACCTCTTCGGCAGTGTCCAGATCGGCCGCCGTTTCCGCCAGACGGCCGAGATCGGCGGCCCGCAGCCGGGCCAGCAGGGCGCGGGCCGGAAGAATGGCGGCGGCGTTCATGCTGAATTCGTCAAGCCCCATGCCGGCAAGCAACGGGATCGCCGCCGGATGGCCGGCCATTTCGCCGCACATCCCGACCCGAATGCCCGCCCGGGCCGCCGCCTGAATCACCGACCGGACGAGCCGGATGACCGCCGGCTGGAACGGATCCGCCAGACGGTTGACGCTTTCGTTCATCCGGTCCGCCGCCATCGTGTATTGCACCAGATCGTTGGTGCCGATGCTGAAAAAATCCACTTCCCGCGCAAACCGGTCCGCCATGACCGCCGCCGAGGGCACTTCGATCATGATCCCGATTTCCATGCGGTCATTGTACGGAAGGCCGCGTTCGTCGAGTTCCTTCTTCGCCTCGCCGAGCAGCCGGTTCGCCTCCCTCAGTTCCTGCAGGGTGGCGATCATCGGGTACATCAGTTTGATGTTTCCGTAATGGCTGGCCCGCAGGATGGCCCGGAGCTGCGTCTTGAACATCTCCGGCCGTTCGAGGCACATGCGGATGGCCCGGTTGCCGAGAAACGGATTCGTTTCGGCGGGCAGGCCGAGATGCGGCAGTTCCTTGTCGCCGCCGATGTCCAGCGTGCGGATGACGACGGGCGCTTCGGGACCGAAAATGTCCGCCACGACTTTGTAGGCGTTGAATTGCTCCTCTTCGTCCGGCAGCGCGTTCCGGCCCATGAACAGGAATTCGGTCCGGTACAGCCCGACGCCTTCCGCGCCGGCCCGCTTCGCTTCCCAGGCGTCTTCCGGGCCCGCGATGTTGGCGACCAGCTCCACCCGCCTGCCGTCGGCGGTCAGGCTCGGCCGGTTGCGGAACGCATCCAGCTCCCGCATGCGCCTCAGGTGCGCTTCCCGTTTCGCTTCATATTCCCGGATCAAGGCCTGATCGGGGCGGACGTGGAGAATGCCGGCCTTGCCGTCCACGATCACCACGTCGCCGTCCGAGATCCGGGACAAGGCGCCTTTCGCCCCCACGACGGCCGGGATGCCGAGGGAGCGGGCGATGATCGCCGAATGGCTCGTCGGGCTGCCGAGTTCCATGGCAAATCCGGCCACCGTCTCCCGCTTGAGGCGCGCCGTTTCGGAAGGCGAAAAATCGTCCGCCACGAGGATGACGGGCTCGCCAAACGGCCGCCCGAGGGGATCCTCCAGACCGAGCAGACCGGCCATGATCCGCCGGCTCACGTCCGCGACGTCCGCGGCGCGGGCCCGCAAATAGTCGTCCTCCATCTCCCGGAACATCCCGACGGTCATCGCCGTCACGTCGGCCAGCGCCGCCTCCGCGTTGATCCGCTGCTCCCGGATGGCCTGTTCCACGGCCCCCGCGAACGCCGGATCCTGCAGCAGCAGGAGTTGGGAAGAGAAAATTTTGGCCTGCTCCTCGCCCGCCTCCTCCATCGTTTCCGCGGCAAGCTGTTCAAGCTCTTGCGCAACCCGGCCGATCGCATCCCGGAAGCGCGCAAGTTCCCCGTCCACTTCGTTTTCGTCCAACGCGCGCCGCCCGACGTTCCCTTCCTGCCGCTTCAGGATGACCGCCTTCCCGACGGCATAACCGGATGATGCGCCGATCCCGCTGATGAGCATCTGCCGTCACGCTCCCGTCTTGTTTGTCCCGGACCCTTCCCTCTATCTCAGGTCGCTTGCCGCCCCGGATTTCTCATTCCAGAACCGATTCGATCATTTCGCCGAGCTTGCTGAAGGCTTCCCGCGCCCGCTCCCCTTTGGTCCGCACGATCAGCCGGTCGCCGAACTTGGGACCGAGGGAGAGCAGCCCGATCATGCTTTTGGCATTGACCATTTTCCCGTCTTTGCCGATATACACTTCGCACGGAAACGAACTGGCCAGCCGGACCAGGTCGCCGCCCGGCCTGGCATGGAGACCGCGCGGGTTTTTGACGGTGAATTCGCCTTCGCACTCCTCCTCCCCGGACGCCGCCGGCGCCGCCGCCTCCCGCCGGCCGGCTTCCTCCCGGAGCATGTCTTCCGCCTTGTTCCGCTTTTCCATGGGCACCACACTCCCGGTCTCGGATTTCCGATTGTGTTCCCTTTTCCCGGGCCCGGCATCTTCTCCCTGTTGCCCGTTTTTCCTTTTTTCGCCCTTCGCTCTCCGGCTTCTCTCTTTTCCTCTCTCTTTTCCCGTTTTTCCGTTCTCCGCCTGTTTTGCTCTCTTTGCGCCCGTTTCCGCGGCCGCTTCTCCCCCGTTTTTCCCTTTGCCGCTTCTTCCGCCCGGCAGGCCGCCGGTTCAGCCGAAAATCGCGCGTCCCATCACGGCATGCGTGACGCCCGCTTCCTCCAGCTGCCCGAAGCGGTCCGGGGTGATGCCGCCGTCCGCCCACAAGCCGCCCGGCAGGGCGAGGGTTTTCAGTTTCTCCGCCTTCTGCAGCATGGCGGGCAGAAACTGCTGCCCCCTGCCGTCCGGCTCGCTCGTCATGATCAGCGCCCCGTCGGCCGCTTCCAGGGCGTACAGGTACGGTTCCACCGGCGTTTTCGGATTGAAGGCGAGCCCGCACGGCACGCCGAGCCGCCGGACGAAACGGATGAAGTCAAGCGGGTAGTCCAGCGCCTCCACATGCCCGAACACGATGGACGGGCCAAGATCCGCGATCTGCTCCGCCAGCCGGTACGGACGGGTGACCATCAAATGAAAGGAGAACGGCAGCCGGGTCTTTTTGCGAAGTTCCCTCACGGTTTTGAGGCCGAAGGTGATGTTCGGGATGAAGTTGCCGTCCTCGATGTCCACATGCAGATCCGTGTAGGGACCCGCACTGACGGTCGCGGCCGCCGCCTCCAGATTGAGCGGGTCGGCCGAAGCGATGGAAGGCGAGATGATCATGCCGGGGCACCCGCGAGCAGGCTGCTGCGGAAATCGCGGACTTCGTCCATGAACCGCTTGACCCGCGCCGGGTCCACATGGTTTTCAAAAACGCCGTCCACCTTGAAATGCGTTCCGACGATGGCGCCGTCCGCAATCGAAAGCTGTTCCCGCACATTGTCGAGGCGGACGCCCGTGTTGGCAAACACCACCGTGTCGGGCACCAGGCTTTTGACCTTCCGGAGCAGCTGCGAATCGATGGACGAACCGGCGGTCAGCCCGGAGACGCACAGGGCGTCGGGTTTGTTGTTGAACACGGTCGATTTGACGATGCTTTCAATGTCCCGGTTGGCCAGATAAGCGGCGGCTTCGGGGACGATGTTGTACAGCAGCTTGATGTTTTTCGCGTGGAGCCGGGCCTGGTGGCGCACCGTCTGCCCCACGTTCGTGTTCCAGAGGCCGAAATCGCTGGCATAGACGCCGGTGAAAATTTCCCGGACGAACTGGGCGCCCGTCGCCACGGCGAGGTCGATGGACTTCTGGGCGTCCCACAGGACGTTGACGCCGAAGGGCACGCGGATTTCCGACTTGAGTTCGCCGATGACCCGCGCCATGGCCGCCACCGTCTCCGTGTGCACGTTGGTCAGATACGGCAGGCTGAATTCGTTGGAAAACATGACGGCGTCCACGCCGCCGTCCTGCAGCGCATGGAGATCCTTCCGCGCCATTTCCACCACATAGTCCATCCCCTTTTTCTCGTCATAGTGGGGATCGCCCGGCAATGCCCGCAGATGGCACATGGCGATGATGGCCTTTTCCGTTCCGATCACTTCTTTCAACCAGCTCATCTCCGTCTCACCCCGCGTCAATAGTTTGTGAATCGTGTTGCCGTCATGCACGGAAAACGGGAACCGGCATGCCGCCGGACCATCCGGCCGTCCATCGGCCGCCGCCATCGGCGGAGGAACGATCCGCACCCGCACCCGCCAGCGGCCGGCGGCATGCCGGGACAGCGCGAAAGCGCGTCCGCGCCGTGTCCCGGGTTTTCGGTCAGACTGCGGCTTGCCTGGATCAGCCGGCGGCTTGTTCGGCAGCCTTCTTCTTCCGGTCACGCGCAAAGAACAGGACGAGGCCCGTCAGCACGGCGATCACCGCAACGCCCGCCCACTTCAGCCTGGCGCACAGGGCGAAGATGAAGGCGACCAGGTTGCCGGCGGAAAGGGCCGTGATGTTGTTGGCGCCTTCCGGGAAATTGAAGCCGGTTTCGATGGCCGAGGCCGTGATCGTCGGCGCAAAATAGCTCGAAATGAGAAGCACGATGCCCATCACGATCGTGCCGCTGATCAGCGTGCGGAGGAAGTCGCCCCGGTGAATCGGCGTCGCCATCGCGACGAAGAAGGCGGTGGCGGCCAGGTCGCCGAGCGGCAGCGTGGTGTTGCCCGGCAGGATGAACGCCAGAAGCAGCGTGATGGGAATGAGCAGGATGCCGACGGTGATCGTGTTCGTGTGGCCCAGCGTCACGGCCGAATCCATCCCGATGTGGAACTCCGAACCTTTGAACCGCTTCTCGAGGAACGACTTGGCCGCATCGGAAATCGGGATGAGCCCTTCCATGATGACCTTCACCATGCGCGGCAGCAGCATCATCAGGGCGGCCATGGCGATGCCGAGCTCGCCGGTCATCTTCAGGTCGTATCCGACCGAAACGCCCATCAGGATGCCGAGAATGAGGCCGATCATGATCGGTTCGCCGATGAATTTCAGTTTCTTCTGGATGAAGGCCGAGTCGATTTTCACTTTGCCCATGCCGGGAATTTTGTCATAGAGTTTGTCCAGCAACAGGTAGATGGGCACGGTGGTGATGGCAAACCCCTGGGCGATGGAGATGCCGGGCAGGCCGATTTCCTTCTGCACCCGCTCCGCCGACACGTCGGCAAACTTGAGGGCGATGACGCAGTGCGCGGCGGCGCCCAGAAGCCCGTACCAGAAGCTGCCGGTGATCGTCATGATGACCGCGCCCGTGAAGGCGAAGTGCCAGTAGTTCCAGATGTCGATGTTGACGGTTCTCGTCTGTCTGGTCAGCAGCATGACCAGGTTGACCAGAATGATGAACGGAATGATGACCGCGCCGACCCTGGTCGCGAAGGCCACGCCCGCGGCCGCCGCCCAGCCGGCGTCCACGACCGAGAGATTCAGGTCGAACTTTTCCACGAGCAGATTGGTGACCGGACCGACATAGTTCCAGATCAGGTTCAGCACCAGATTCAGGCCGACGAACCCGATGCCGACCGTGATGCCGGCGCGGAGCGCCTGGCTCACCCTCAGGCGGAAAATCAGGCCCACGATGAAAATGATGACCGGCAGCATGAAGGTGGACCCGAGCCCGCTGATGTAGTCGAAAATCTTCAACACCCAATCCATTGACCATCACTCTCCCTTGAAAATGGATCAAAATGCCGTCGCAACGCCCGCCAACGACCGTCAATCCGCCAGATGCTCAAGAATCGCCTTCTCCGTTTCCTCCCTTCCCACGCCCGTAATCAGCGAAACGCCGGTCAGGACCGGTTTGTCGTAGGTTTTGTCCAGTTTCATGGAGGTGATGATCAAATCCGCGTGTCCGACGTGCGCGTCAATTTCCGAAGCCATGCATTGGATGATCTTTGCCTCGATGTGGTGTTCCTTCAGCAGATGACTCACCCGGTCCACCAGAATCGTCGACGTGGCCACGCCCGCACCGCAGGCGATGACGATGGTTTTCATCCGGTTGCCCCCTTTTGGAAAAAGGTTATGGAGAGATGCTTTTGAAAAAGGGTCGAAAAAGGCTTGCGCCCGAAAGCGCCGTGCCCGCCAAGTCGTGCAAGGCGGCGCCCGAACCCGTCAAACGTCGCCGGTTCCTTTGCCGAACCGGTCTTCCGCGCGGAGACTCAGTGCAAATTCCAACAGCCACGTTCTCAGCAAATCCGCATCGTGCAGGCTGATCGTTTCGATCGGCGTGTGGGTGTACCGGGTCGGAATGGAGAGGCCGGCGACCGGGACGCCGTCCCCGAAGAGTGAGATATAGGCATTCTCGGTGATGACGCCGAGCGCGACTTCCTTCTGGCAGGGAATCGAGGCCCCGCCGGCCACTTCCAGCAGCCTGGCCAGCAGCTTCCCGTCCGGCAGGACACCCGCCAGCGTGCCCCGGCCGTGGAAATTCATCATCGTCAGCGCCGGCCCCTTGCCGATGACCACATCCGAACGGCCGGCCAGATCCGGCGTGTCGCAGGACGGCGTGACGTCGATGCCGATGGAGGCGTCCGGCCGAATGCGGCGGGCCGCCGGCAAAATGCCGCGGATGTTGAACTCCTCCTGCACGCAGGCCACCAGATAGACGTCCCATTGCAGCCGGTCCCTTCTTGCATGAAGCGCTTCCGCCAGGGAAAGAAGAACGGCGCAGGCGGCGCGGTTGTCCATCGCCTTGTTGGCGACGAGCCCGCCCTGAAGCTGCAGGAAGTCCGGCCGGTAAACCATGAAAGTGCCAACGTCCACGCCCGCCTCAAGGGCTTCCTCCCGGGACGAAACCCCGATGTCGACGTAAAGATCGTGGACGGCCGGAACGACACCTTTCTCGTCCGGTCTGGTGAAATGATGGGATTTGGCGCCGATTAAACCGCTTACAATTCCGCGGTTGCCCAAAACGTTCACGCGAAGACCGGGCAACACGTTGACGTGGACGCCGCCGACCCGTTCGAAGCGCAGAAAGCCGTTCGGCTCGATCTTTCGGACGATTAGCGCAATTTCGTCCATGTGGGCGAAAATCATCAGTTTTTTCGCTCCGGTCCGGCCGGATCCGATCCGGCACACCACATTGCCGAGCCGGTCGATCGACAGGTCCCGGTCAAACGGCCGCAGGCGGGACGCCATGTATTCGATGATCCGGTCTTCCCGCGAAGGCGGACCGTCGAGCGACGTCAGTTCCCTGATGTCCGCCAGCAAACGATCCATTTTTTCTCCCCGCCCTTCTGGTCAAAAAGTCGGAAAAACAGACAAGCCAAACCCCGTTTACGCCATTGCCCTGATGCTCGCCGTCAGCCTGTCAAAATCGCGCGCTTCCGCCATGGTGACCAGTATGTCCGAATGTTCGAACGCCGATGCAAGTTCCCGGAGAAAATCGATGTGGCCGTGGGGGTCGGTCAACGCCGGCAAAAACACGATGCGGGTTTCCACCTCCTCTTCCGGCATGCCCATCGCCCGAAACCGGACCGGGGACTTCAGGAACCCGACGGCGAGCCCTTTCCGGTTGACATGCTCTTCCGTGGTGTGGGGCATGGCGACGCCGATCCGTTCCGTCTTCAGCCCGGTCGGCGCCGTCCGCTCCCTCTCGATGACGGCGGATTTGAAGCTTTCTTTGGCAATCCCCTTGCGGATCAGCTTGTCCGCCAAAAAACCGATGACTTCTTCATCCGTTTCGGCTTCCAGATCCCAGAACGTCAATTCCCGGTCCAAAAGCCCCAACAGCGATTTCATGGGCGTTTCTCCCCTTGCCGTTCAGTGCGCGATGCGGACGTCGATGTTCATTTCCTGCAACTGCTCCAGCAACGAATCCTTGTGCCGGATGCCGCCGTCGGTGATGATCGTGTGGATGCGGTCCAGATCGGCGACTTTGACGAAGCCGACGTTGTTGAACTTGCTGCTGTCCACCAGCAGGATGTTCCGCTGCGAAATGTCGAGGATCGTTTTCTTGAGCGTGATTTCCTCGATGTTGGAATTGGTGATGCCCCGGTTGAGATCGACGGAGTCCGCGCCGATGAACGCCTTGTCCACATTCAGCTGGTTCAGCAGCATCTCCGCGAACGGGCCGATCAGGCTGTAGACCCCTTTGCGCCGCTGGCCGCCCAGCATCACGAGCTGGATGTCGTCATTGGCGCTCAGCGTCATGGCGATCATGATGTCGTTGGTGATCACCGTAATGTTTTTGAACGACGCCAGTTCGCGGGCCAGCATCAGGGTCGTCGTTCCGCTGTCCAGCAGCACCGTATCTCCCTCTTCCACCAGTTCCTTGGCCAGGGCGGCGATCTTTTTCTTTTCCTCGGCGTGCTGGCTTTCTTTCCATCTGTGCCGGGGCTCGAAGGTGGCCGTTTTGCGGATGGCCCGGGCTCCGCCGTGGGTGCGGATCAGCAGGCCTTCGTTTTCCATCCTGATCAAATCCCGCACCGCCGTCGGCCTCGACACGTTGCAGAGCTCCATGATTTCCTGGATCCTGGCAAAACCGTGCTGGGTGACGTACTGAAGAATCCGTTCGGTACGTTCTTCCCTGAGCATGCCTTTGACTCCTTATGATATTTTTTGATTATTTCCAATCAATATATCTTCGAATTTCTGATCTCTTTTGATTATAAATATATCATACTTGATCTATTATGACAACAATTGATTTGTTTTGATCGTTTTCGACTTTTTCTGACATTCCGCGACAGCCCGCTTTTTTCGGGGGATGCCGAGCGCAAAAAAAAGCGGCGACGCACGGAAAGGGCTTTCCGGGGTCACCGCCTGGGTGTCGGGCTGCAAGGGCACAGTTCAATTCCCCACAGGTACGATCCAAGCTGAAGCTCGTCTTCAGTATCCGGGGCAAGTTTCAATTCCTCGCAGGTACAATCTAACCTCCAACAACACTTCAACGTCTTCCGTTCAAAAAACTGATTTGCAAAAATGACTTATTGCGTATTCTTCAATTCCACAAGCAACACGCAATATCCTTTGATTAGCCAGTCAAAATGTATATTGCATTAAGCTTGGTTGCCTGTCGTCGATCTCCTGGAATTCTTTCACGATAAGGGATCAACGTCATTTCTTTTGCAGCCGGACGGGTTTCAGCCGAAATGGCCGCCGCATCTTCTCACCAGACTGGATGGCATGCTCCACGCGTTTTGTGTTACTGTAAAGGCAAACAACGAAACGGCAAAACGGTCGGCAATGCCATTTCCCCATTCCGTTTCCGGGACAAATCCCGTCAACACCGACGATGGTTGAGCCAACTTCGACGATGAAGCGAGGCGCTGGCGATGGCCGAAATCGAAAACCGGGCCCGGTTTGCCGAAGAGCTGCATGCGGGCGTCACGTCCCTCAAAACCCATCCCGAATTCAAAACGCGGCGGAAAAAGCGAAACGCGCCGCACGCCGGTGCCCGGGATGCCGAATCGTACGTGGACAAGATCGCCGCGCGGGTCGGCGTGGCCCCCAATACGCTGAAAAGCTGGATCGGCCAGATGGGGCCGGATTATGTGCCCGGGCGCGTGGAGGACGGCAAATTGTTCGGCCTCCTGTGGATCGTGCTGAAGCACGGCGAGCCGGATGCCGGCTGGATGGTCCGTGTCCTCGAAGCCACGTCCATGCCCGTGCTGGAGCCGCCGACGCCCGACTGGGTCAAGGCCTGTCTGCGCAAGGCGAAGGTGCTGCGGGACGACAACACGTTCGGCGCTCCCCGTGAAGAAGAGATCGGGCAGGTGGTCGGGCGGCTTTTTGCAGACAGGCGGGACGGGCCGCATCCGCCGGCGGAAACGGGGCGGCCGCCGGCCGGGACGTCCGGCCGACGGGACCATGCACCGGCCGGCGGCGCATCCACGCCCGAGCCCGTCCACGTCGGACACAATCTGCCGACGCGCTGGTCGGACGTGTTTGTCGGCCGCCGGGCGATCCTCGAAGCGTTGAACCGGTGGCTGCACGCCGCCTCTCCCCTGTGCCTGCTCACCGGCTGGAGCGGCACGGGCAAAAGCACCCTGGCGCTGGAAGCGGCCTATGCCTGCCTCGGCAAGCCGCGGGGCGAAGCGGCCGCCCCGGACCTCACATGGCCGGCCGTTGCCCGCGCCATCTGGATCAGCGCCGATTTCAAGGGGCTGAGCTACAGCCACTTCCTCGACACGATCGCCTATCAGCTGGGAAAAGCGGAACTCTTGGGCCAGTCGGAAAACGGCAAACAGTTCGTCGTGCGCAACGCCCTGGCTTCCCATGCCGCGGACGGCACGATCCTGCTGGTCGTGGACAACCTGGACGCGTCGGACCGGGACATCCTGGCCTTCCTGGCCGATCTGCCGCCGGGCACGAAGGCAATCCTCACCTCCCGCGAGCCGCGGGAAAGGCTGTTCGGCAGCGTGTCCCGGGACGTTTTTGCCATTCCGGTCGACGGGCTGGACAGATGCGAGGCCCTCGAGTATTTGCGGCGGGAAATCGCGTTCCAGCTGGCCGCCGGCTTCTCGGAACACCGGCGCCGGAATCTTCGGCAGTTGCTGGATGCCGGCGGGAGCGTCCTCGCGCCGTTGACCGAAGCCGCAAACGGCAATCCGAAGGCGCTGTCCCTCCTCGTCGCCTACATCGCGGACGGTGTCATATCCGCCGATGCCTTCATCCGGCAGATGCAGGAGATCGGCCGGTCGCTCCCTTCTCTATTTGATTGCCTTTTCGGCCACACGTGGGAGCGGTGCGGCGAAGACGTGCGGAAACTGTGGATGGCCCTTTCCCTTTTTCAAACGGCACCTGGCGAAGAAAACTGGGCGGCCGCCGCCGGCCTGGACGGGACCGGCTTCCATCGGGCCGTGGACCGGATGCGGGCCTGGTCGCTGATCGGCATGGAACGGCCGGGCGGACACCCTTCGTACCGCGCCCATCAGACGGTCGTTCTGTACGGCAAGCAAAAAATGCGGGAAGCCGCCTCTTTTGAAAACGAAGCGAAAACCCGCCTGGCGGCCCACTACCTGCAATTCCTCGAACGCCGGCTGGGCCGGCAGCCCATCGACCATCTTTATTGGAAATGCCTGCCCGGAAACGACTATGCGCCGGTCAAGCGGGAATGGCCCAATTTGTACGGGCTTCTGGAATGGTGCGCGGAGACGGGACGGGACGAGTTCCTGACCGCCCTGATGATGCGGCTGTCCCACTTTCTGAGCCGTGTCAGCCTGCCGCTCAGGATCCGTTTCGGGCGGCTGGCGGCCGAAGCCGCCGGCCGGCTGAACCGCCGCCTGCAGGAAGCGCTGTTTCGCATCGACACCATCGGCTGGGCGTGCTTTGAAATCGGGCGGCTGGCCGAAGGCCTGGAGCAGGTGGAACGGGGATTGGCCCTGTTGGAGGACGGAGCCGGCGACTTTTTCAAGGAGGAAGACCTTCGGGAACGGAACGACCTGGTGTCGCTCGGGCTGCAATTCAAGGCGCGGCATGAACTCGAATGCCGGCGGCCGGACCGGGCGGAAGCGCTGCTCGGCGAGGCGATGGCGATCCCGGCCACGTCGGTCATCCGGCATCGCGCGCTTTTGCTGAAAGGGAAGCTGGAGCTTCTGACAAAAGATTGGCGCCAGGCGGCCGCCAGCCTGGAAGAAGCGTGGCGGGTCAGCCTCGCGTACGGCGGGGAAACGTCCATTGAACCCCACTACTTCCGCGGCGTGGCGTATCTGCATCTGGGGGAATTTGAAAAGGCCCGGGAAGCGTTCGGCGCGTTCCTTCCCGATGCGGCGGACGCCAACCAGCTCGAGCTGATCTACCACGAGTACGGGATGGCGCAGCTTCGCGCGGCGCAGGAGCGATATGCCGAGGCCGCCGGCCTTGTGGAAAGCGCCCTGCATCGCATCGAATCGTGGGAACCGGACATCCGCATCCGCCGGGAAGCGGAGGCGCTTCTGGAACGCGTGCGGAACCGCATGCGGGAACACGCGCAGGAAAACGCGAAGGGAAATGAACGATAGAACGATAGAACGGCAGAACGTGCGGGGAACATCCGCCATAACCGGCTGTCGCGGCGGTGCCGGCCTTTTGCAAAAAGGACGGCGCTGCCGTATATTTTTTGCCTTTTGGGCCGGACGGGCGGCATGGCTTGCTTTTTTGCGGCGGCGGAATCGGATACAGTAAAGGTAATCGGAACTTTTCGCGCAACGGATGGCATTATGGCAAGGAGGGTTCAGGTGTGGACACGATGAAGGCGCTGGTGATTGAAGGTCCGCGCCGGGCGGCGGTGCGGGAGGTGCCCGTTCCCGTCCCCGGTGACGACGAAGTGCTGATCCGGGTGTCGCGCGCCGGCATTTGCGGCACGGATGTGCATATTTTCCGGGGGGAATATTTGTCCCCGTATCCGATCATTCCGGGGCATGAATTTTCCGGAACGGTGGTGCGGGTCGGCAAAAACGTGAACCGGTTCGGGGTCGGCGACCGCGTCACCGTCGAGCCGAACATCCACTGCGGCCACTGCACGTATTGCCTGACGCACCGCGGCAATCATTGCGACAACTGGCAGGCGGTCGGGGTCACCCGCCACGGCGCCATGGCCGAATATGTAACGGTTCCCGCGAAAAACGCGTTCAAATTGCCGGAAGGCATGAGCTTTGCCGTCGGGGCGTTCATCGAGCCGATGGCGTGCGTCGTGCATGCGCTGAACCGGCTGCAGCCCGCGGCGGGAACCCGGGCGATCCTGTTCGGCGCAGGGGCCATGGGGCAGCAATTGGTCCAGGCACTGGCCCATGTCGGCGTGGCGGATCTGGTCGTGGTGGATCTTTCCGAGAAGAAACTCGCGTTGGCCCGGCGGTGGGGGGCAACCCGGACGGTGCCCGGCGGAGAGCTGGAACGGGAGCGGGAGGCGCTGTTGACGGAGTTTCCCCGCGGATTTGACATCGTGGTCGATGCCACCGGCATTCCGGCGGTCATCGAACAGGCGCTGGAGTTCCTCGGCCCGGCGGGGAAATATCTCCAGTTCGGCGTGACGGCCAAGGAGGCGACCATCCGTCTCAAGCCGTTCGACCTGTTCAACCGCGACTGGACGCTGATCGGTTCGATGGCGACGAACAACACGTTCCATGCGGCGCTGCAATGGGCGAAGGCGGGGCGCGTTGAACTGGAGCCGCTGGTGACGAAGGTGATCCGGTTGGAGGATGTGGCGGATGTGCTCGAAAACGGGGCGAGCCCGGACGATTTGAAGGTGCAGGTGGAAGTGGGGACTACGGCTTAAGCGGAAATCGGCCTCTGTATAGTTGGCAAGGGAACCTTAGGGCCGACTGTAACGGAACTGAGCAACACTATTTGATTTGGAAACGACCGTTTTCAAATTTTAAGTTTTAAGGGAACCCGATGACGCTATTTGTGCTTGATGGGCAAGAAACGGCCCATCTTCCCAAAATAGCGTCTCTGCGTTCCCTTATATTTTGAAATCAAAATCGGGCCAATAACGGCTTGTGGTTCCGTTACGTTCCTCATAGGTACGATCCAAGCAGACTATGCAAAAGAACATGTTTCAAACTCTCATAGGTACGATTCAAACCGGCAATGACGCGGCGGGAAGACATCGACGCTTTTCTGTTTCAATCCCTCATAGGCACGATTCAAACGCCATCCGGCGCCACGTCGGCCCCCAATGCTTCGGCGTTTCAATCCCTCATAGGTACGATTCAAACTCGATCGGGACGGCGAAAAGGCGGACTTCATCAGCTGGTTTCAATCCCTCATAGGTACGATTCAAACTTGCATTCCATTTGCATTGCTTGTGCTATCCATTTGGTTTCAATCCCTCATAGGTACGATTCAAACTTAAACGGCACCTCAGTGGCGGAAGGTTCGTGCACATGTTTCAATCCCTCATAGGTACGATTCAAACGAAATGTCGCCGGGGCTACCGGCGACTTCCTTCCACTGTTTCAATCCCTCATAGGTACGATTGATGCTAGACTGAATAGTGGACACCGAGAATCGAGAATGCGACAATAAATT